>CDZR01002900.1_pt1 | contig 109613 bp, 84 predicted proteins | sample 554781 | NCBI WGS metagenome assembly CDZR01 (sample SAMEA3182065, study PRJEB8094) | gut metagenome | biome: human; feature: gut; material: Stool; isolation source: human stools | place: Canada | collected 2013-01-28
CTTCAAGGCAAACATCAGAGGTATAGGCCAAACGGTGCCATCCCATCACGTTGAGGAGAGCCTTGCGCACCTCGTTGTCGGTGCAGCGAAGGGTGTAATCGGCCACCTTCGGGAGAAGATAAGCTGGACAGTAGATGCGCATATACCCAGCCTGTCGCAAGGCATGTTTGTGATCAAGGCTGTCGTTGAGTAAACTCATTATGTCGCTGTCCCAGCGTGCCCCCATCTTTTCTACCTGGCCGCGCACTGCGGTGCAGAACGAGTCGGCCTTCACAAGTCGTCCTTTCATCTGTGTCAGGCAACTGTCCACTGCCTTGGCAAGCAGCTGTTTGTTAAAGAACTGAATGGCTTGGTCGGCATTAAAGGCTACGCGCTTCGACAAATTGGTGCGCGTGAGCAGCCGGGCAAAGGCTGGAATCAGGCGCTCGCTGCCGCGCTTGGCCATCACGTTTACGGCAAACCGTTGCAGCATCTCGTAGTTGTCGTCAAGGGCTGTTGCAATGGCATCGTCAAGAATGTTTGAGCGGCGGTCGGTGAGCATGGTGAAAGCCTGTAGGCGCACCGTGGCCAAAGGCGACGTGCGTAGCGTACGTAGAAGTGCCTTGTCTGAGTAGCGCGAGGCGTGTTCAAGCATGTCTCGACACAAAAGGTCAGCAGAACCTTTGCATGGCGGCGTAGGCAGAAAGGCAAATGTAGGGTCGCCGATGACGTGCGACTCAAGGTAGGCCGTGTGCTGGTTTATGTAACCAATGCTAACGCCACAAGCCAGCAAACCGAGGTAGCGGTCGTACCACTTATCCTGAATGATGTTAACACTTCCGGCCAGTGTGGCCACCGTCTTTCCATCGCGAAAGATGTATTCGTTGGCAATGCAGTCGTCGCGGTGAAACGATCCGTTGAAACAGGCATCAAACACCACACAACGGGCGTTTGGACGGAATTTATACTTGTTTATCTCGTTCAGTGTTAGGTTATCGTTAGTGCGCATGTTTAGATACTGCGTGTCCCAGTCGCCGTGGTGGTGTAGCATGGCCAAACTAAGGTCTGGGCGCATCATTTCGTTCATCATGCTGAAACGTATGGGCGTGGCATCGTCATAGTCCATATAACTAAAGGCTCTAGGCGTGGCAGCCAGCTGTGGAAAATGCTCCATCAGTCCACGAAACTCGTCGATGTGGGCTGGCTTCGATTCAGATATGCTACCGTCGCCCGTGAACACGAATACTGAGCTAAAACGCTCTGGATTGAGTTTGGCAGCCGTGGCCTTGCGTAGGTAGGCACGCAACTTGTCGTAGCGTGAAGTGCCCCCGGCGTCGGTGGGGCGTATGCGTCCGCTGAAGATGTCGGGCGAAAGCCTTTGCGCCCCTTCGGCAGAGAGCGAGTAATAATAGTATGGTAGTGTGTCGTCTTTTCCGAGAGGGCAGAACCGCAAATTGAAATCGTCATAGAACCTGTCGCTCGGCACTGACGACTCGCGGCGCTCGCGCGATTGGTCCATCTTGAAGGCCGACGTGAGATACTGCGCGTCGCGCACCATAGGCACAGGAATGTCACCCACAAGCACAGCACCCACGATGGCATCGTGTTTTTGTGTGTGCAACGCCATCAGTCGTGCGCGAATGCTGTCGGGCACCTGCCAACGGTCAACAATGACATATACCTTGTAGCCTTGCTTCTGTTCAAGTGCTTTCACATATCCGTCAAGCTCGGCACGTGCCTTGCCGTAGCTAACGACATCAACCACCACCGCCACGCCATCTCTTGCGGCTGCGCACAGGGCTGTGAACAAGAAAATCAAACTAAGGCAACACGATTTAAATAAATTCTTAACCGACATTGTTGTAATGAAATGTTATGAATATTTGTTTGTAGAAGGTGTATGAACACTCTCCTTAAAAGTTAACATACACACCGAACTCTCCCTGTGTGAGCGATGTCGACTTGAAGTCGGCAAAGTATTGTGCGTCATCCTCATAAAGCGTAGAGTTGACTTTGCAGAACAGTCCGAGGCGCACGGCTTTGGCCACAGGAAAATTGTAGTCGGTAAACCCGCCGAGGCAAACCCGCTTGGCCGAGGCCCACTCAAACTGGCGTGTTACATACACTGCAGTGATGTCGTCGCTGCCCGAGACGTTCGTGCCCGTGGCAAACTGACGGTCTTTCACTGGCATGACGTATCCTGCATTGAGTTGTGCGTTGAACTGACCTTTGCCAAGGCTGAAGTGCTTACCAACAGTGAGGTTGAGCGAGAGGTTGGTCCACTGTTGCTTCTGCAGTCCGTTGTCGTTGTAGTGCTTTAGGGTGGTGTTGGCGAGTGTGGCGAGCACCGAGGCGTAGAAGTCTGGCTGTCTGTCAGCGAGGCGGTCGAAGCGATACTCGGCAGTTACGACCATGTCTTGCTGTTTCTGGATGCGCGTCTTGCTCAGCACCTCATAGTAAGAAATATTGCCATGCTCAGTGTCGGTTAGCTTCTTCTGATCGTACCAGTCAGAGTTTCCACTGCCCATTTCTGCACCTACAATTATATTGTGCAGCACATGCTCGTTGTAGGAGAACATGAAGCGGTCTTTGAGGGCGAGATGGGTAAAATGGTAGTCGCCACCCTTGAATGTGTAAGACGACCCACCATCAGTTGCTTTCTCGTTGCCAGCAGATGCCGACAGTATCACTACATTTTGAAAAGGTGAGCCAGAAGGCTTGAACGTGGCCGACAGTTCACCCGTGAAGGTGGTGCCTTTGTAGTCGCGTTGGTAGCTAGCGTCCTCGCCGCTTGAACGGCGGAAGTAGTCGCCCATACCCTTCATGAGAAAATAGCGGTGGTTGATGAGCGGATTGACAATAGTGTAGGACAGGTTGCTGCTGAACAGCTCAATGTGTGCCGCCAGCCCAAGTGTCCACGCCGTGGTGAGCATGGCGTCGGCACCTGCCGTGATGTTGAAACGCGACGTGTTGGTTTTGGGGCGTGGGTCGGTCTGGTCACTGAGGCTTCCTACAGTCAGTCCGGCTCCCATACCACCTTTTATCTTAGGGTTGAAACGATAAGAGAGTGCTGCGCCCATGGCGTAGGTCTCAATGTTGCCATCGCTGCTCACCGAGTCGGCGAGCACAAATGGGTTGTTCGGGTTGAGAAAAAGTGTTGAGTTCCATTCCTGTTTTTTATAGCTCGTGTTTTTGTAGTGTAGAAAGCCCGACACGTCAACACGCTCAAAGTGTTTCAGTCCGCCGAGCTGCACGTTGAGGTTGTTTACATTGTTTGGTGTGCCTACGTTGTTGAAATCGCCGCGCGTGAGGTCGTAGGACACGAGAGCCTCGCCTGTGGTCTGCTGGCTGTTGTAGGCAAGGCGCGTGGGGTTGAAGCTATGATAACGGATGTTATAAAGCTCGTTCACAGCACCATCATGCCACAAATTAGCGGCATTGGCAAACTCGGTTTGAGCCTTGGCCTGTTGTGCCGCGAGGGCCGTGCCAAGGCATAACAGCAAGTATCTATTCATTTGTTATAAACTTGACGAGTTGATGAGTTGATAAGTTGGCGGGTCCTTTCTAATGTAAGAACCCGCCAATCAAACCACTTTTCTACGAACTAAATTACTTGTCTACTTCTGTGGGCTTTACGCCTGGAGTAAGGGGCTGGTTGTTGAGAAAATCGTTTGACGAGTTGTTGGTGTCCTGATAGTAGGCGCGTCCGTTTACAATCTTCGTAACTTTTCTTCTCACACATTTGCCCGCCCATGCGGTTGAGGCGAGCACACCCTGTGCATCGTCCTTTGGAAGGAATGTGGCATAATGGTTCTCGTTGCTAGAATTCCAAATGTCAACAGCATCAAGCACATATTTGCTTGGGATCATCAGATACTGCATTGTTGATGTGGAACCTGGTGTGGTCATCACATTGTTGGCATCGGCGGCATAAGACTCGGGACTCATGCCATCGGGTAATTTGGCCAAAATGTAAGCACGTCCGAAGAAGCCAAGACCGAAAGCCTTCATGTATTGATTGCTCTGGAAAATAACAGATAGCGTGCGGTCGATGTAAGAGGGATCGCCTGAATTGGTAATCTGAATCTCCCAGTCGGCTTTCGATAGGTCAGGGCAGTTGTTTCCTGCCTTAGCAAGCTTGTTGTGGTTGGCAGCATCATTGGCCACCACCACACTCTCGCCAGGCTGCAAAGGATATTCCTTGCCACCACTCACGCCAGGGAAGGCTACCACTGTGCCCTGTCCACACTCATAACGATCGGTGATGCCTGTTGCCTGCCATGCGTTTGCCTTTGTTTGGTTGCCTGTAGGAGCCGACAAAATGACTCCGTCAAGGTACTGCACATCGTCAGAGTTGTTGACAATCTCAAAATAAGAGTCTTTCACATAACCAGCAGCTCCACCAGTGGTGTAGAGAGCCTTGAACACAAGCGGTGATTGGTATATGGTTTGAAGGGCCAGTGTCACGGCCTGATTGGCATAAACGTCTGCGCTACCTGTGGCTACTACATGAGCAGTTGCATAGTCTTTAATCTTGCCACTCACAGAGAATGTGTACTGTCCTTGCGCCAGCGTTATCTTCTCGGCAGTGGTAGTGTTCAGGCTGATGGTGTCGCTCACGGTGCCTTTGGTTGTTACTAACTTCAGGTCTTGTACCGATGCGGCATCTACGCCCTCTGGGAAAGTGAGGTTCACGGTTACCTCATATGATTTCACTCCAGGCTCATCATTTTCAGAACATGATACAAATGGCACCATGGCCACAAAGGTAAGCAGTGCCCCAAGGGTCTTTAGAAATGTTTTTCTCATAATCAAAATGATATTTTAAAATAGTAATTATTGAATCCTTATTATTTAATTCTATATTATGGCGAAACGTAAATAGCTTAAAAATCAAAGCTTAATCTTTAGTTCCGCACCGAAATACATGCCAGGATAGAGCTGACGTTTGGCAAGGGTGTGCTTGTTGGTGTGCCACCTGCGCGTGTTAGTGAAATTGTTGGCCGTGAATGACAACTCGGCTATTTTTCCTATCTCTTTCGTGAAGCGGAAGTTGAGCAATGCCCACGGTTTCACCACATCCTTCTCAAAGGCATAGGTCTGGTAGCGTTGAAGCATTAGCCCGAGTGTAGCGTCATTGGCCATTTGCGGTTGCCATTGGGTGTATTGACCCTTGCGGTCGTAATAGCCTATTGGGTCAACGGCCAAATAGTCGCGGCCCTGATAGTTGACGGTGCGTGTGCGCTCCTTGCCCGCGTTGTCATTGTAGACCATACGCTCGCTATCGTACCAAACCACCTGTACCGATGTGGTAAAAATAATCCTCACAGCAGGAATATGGGTGATGAAGCGGAACGTGGTGTTTACGCGGTCTTTCACCGTGCCGTAGCCCGACGGCATTACGGCCACATAGTCGTAGTTGCGGTTGATGTAGTTGAGCGATGTCTGCTCTTCGGTGCGCGACACATGAAACCATGCGCCGTTTATGTTTAACGAGGTGCGCAGTGGCTTGAACGTACCGAGGTCGAGACCGTACTCAATGCCGTGCTTCAGTGAGCGCGAGTTGTTAGAGGGGCAGCCCCATGTGTACATATCGGTCACAGAGGTTTTTGTAGCCGTGGCCTTCACGTTATTATAGATGTAGGACACATCGCCGGTAGCAGCGTTATATACAGGGTCGGTTGCCGTGGCTGGAACGTTGTACTTTGTGTAGTTGGCCCAGTATAGCTGTGACGAAAATCCGAACTCATGGGTGTGGCGTTCGTTGAAGTAGGTTACGAAACCGCTCACTTGCCCAAGACGAAACGACAGGCCAACCTCCCACTTGCGTGAGTGGGCAGGACGTAGGTCAGGGTTCGTAGTGTTGTTAATTACATCGGTAGATACTAAGGCCAAACGGTCTTTTGCCGCATCACCGTACTTGGCAAGGCTCACGTTGTCGTAATAAACGTTGTCGGGATAGAGGTAGAGTAGCGTGGGCATCTTGTTGCTCAGACCGAAGCCACCTGTTATCGATAAGTCATCGAATAAACTGTTATTGTGCTTGTTGAGCAAGTTAATTGAAGCGTTCACACGCGGTTCGGCCACAAACATGCCACTGTTGCCACCGCTCTTGTCGGCGTTGAGGAAGAGGTTGCTCACGCGCACTCCTGCCTCTACATCGGTGCGTGTGGTGCCGAGAGCCAGTGACAGCTTGTCGCTGAAGAAGCCTGAGAGGGTGTGCAGTGCAGGAATGTTCTTGAAAGCACGCGGACGCAATGTTTGCGCTCCCATGGCTTGTGGAGGGTTGGCCATGTCGAAGGTCAGTCCGTCGCCCTTGTTGGCATCGTAGGTGTATTCGGCTCCGATCTTGAACGTGGTGTGGTTGTTGCTACCAATACTTACATACTTATTGGCCACAAGCAGCGCGTAGACATTGATAGGAAGACCAGCGATGAGGTACTCAGAGTGGTAGCTCTTGTTCTTGAACATGGCTTCATGGATGCCAGCCTCGCGCACATCGGTAATTACGCCATCGGGGTTGGAAATGAGGTCATAGTGCTCATCGCTACTCTTCGATACCTGAGCTGACAGGTTATAGTCAACGCGTGTAATAAAACTCTCACTCGAGCTCCAGCTACCGTTGGCCGATAGTCGCGCGCCTATGTTTTTGTTCTTATAGTGCAAATCTTGCTCTTTATATTGGGCATCTTGCTTGCGGTTGTTAATGTTAGAGTAGAACGAGCCTTTGAGGTTGAACGACAATCCGTTCCAGCGGTTGCTGTAACCTGCCGTTGCTGTGATGCGGTCGTAGCCGAGATAGTGGCGGCGCGTGTCGCCCCACGACTGTGACCAGTCTACGCTGAAGTTAATGGCTCCACCGCCCTTTAGTGCGAAGCCCTTGCCTGCAAACACTAGTTTAGAAAATGGGTCAGCTTGCACCTTAACCTCCCACGGTGTGCGCCCCGACTTGGTCTTCACTACTACCAAACCCGATGTGAGGTTACCGTACTCTACTCCAGGAATACCGCGCACTACTTGCACCGACTCAATGTTGCCAGCGCTCACTGTGCGCAGGTCGGCACCTTGTCCTGCGGTCGTTTGATCGTTCATGCCGTCGGCCTGTGCACCCGAGTTTGAGCCGTAGCGTGTGGGGGAGAGAGCCTGAAGGTTGGCGTTGTTGCTTAAGGGCGTGCCGTCAACCACCACTCCCGTACCGAGGGCGTTGTTCTTGTCATCATCGTCAATCTCGCGTATATGGGCCTGTGACAACTTGTTGAGGTTAGGGTTCTCTGTCAAGTTGCCTGGCACAAGCTGAAGAATGTCGCTCACACTCTTAGGTTGGATGTGGCGTATGGCGTCCTCGCCAACAACCGACTTCGACCCCATCTGCACCTGTTTGGCCGTCACTACCACGTCGCTGAGTTGCAGACCCAGCTCGTTGAGTGTAACGTTCACGGTGCAATCGGAATTAACGGTAAGGGTGCCTGTGACCGTTTGGTAGCCCACAAACGTCACCTTGTAGGTGTAGGTGCCCTTGGGTACGTTGTTGAGCACGAAGCGTCCGCCCGCCACTGTGCTGGTTACGAGGTCGTTGTTTAGGTTCACGGTAGCAAGTTCCACGGCCTTGCCGTTGTTGTCCTTCACCGTTCCCGACACCTTGTATGTCCGTGTCTGCGCGTTGGCTGACGTGGCGAGAATTATAACGAACGATGTGGTTATTGTTCTGAAATTAAATTCCATATGTTTTTGTGCTTTTCTCTGTCATATCTTTTCTTTTTTCCATTTCAACTTTATCCTTTTCAATTGTCGCTGATATTAATGAATAATTTTTTTGCAAAATTAAGTATCAAGTGCCTTTCTCAAAATACCTAAAAGTCGGTATATCGTATCGCCCAAATGGGATGCTTACTTTGTAAAATGCGTCAGAGGACGCTCCCGTATAAGAGAAGCGTCCTCTGATTGTAGGTGTATATGCGATAAGTAGTTATTGTTTGCTCGTGATGGTGAGCACGTTGCGCAGATTGTTGATTTCGATGCGGCCCAAGCGGCTGAGGATTGACTGGCCGAGGAGGAGCGGTGCGTGCTGATTGCGAACAACGGATGCGCGTACGTTCTCCAGTTTCAATCCACCGAAGTCTACGTGGCGCAGGTTGATGATGGTGCCTTCGCTCACGTTGCCGTTGGCATCCATGAAGCGCTGGCTGCCCACCACGTCGGTCTTACTCAGATAGCCGTTCTTCATCATAAAGTTGGCTTCCACCATGGAAAGCGAAACGGTGGATGCTCCCGTGTCGAACACGAAGTAGAGCGGCAAGTTGTTGATGGTACACTTGATGTTCGTCACGCCATTCTCCTTGGTGAAAGGCACTTCTGTCACTACTTCACGCCCTGTGGCGTGAGTAGTCACGGCGGGCTGTGAGGCTTCGTTGCTTTGTTCTACCTTTTGGCGGTAAATATGGATGAGTTGCTTGAAGTCGGCCGACTGACGTAGGTAATCCATATCGGTGTCTTGGGCAATGTGGGCAAAGTTGACGTAACCCATTTCGAGTGAACGCTTCAAGTATTCCATAGCTTTGTCGTGATTGCACATGCGAGAGTAGAGGCATGCTGCATCGTAGTAAGCCTCTTTGTTATCGTTGCGTTTAAGTATGGTGTCGTTCACTTCGATGGCTTTCTCGATATTGCCCAGTCCGAGGTAAGCATATTGTGAGCACGAGTAGGTGTCGGGAGTAGGCTCCATTTCGATAGCCTTCTTGTAGTCAGCACGAGCGCGGTCGAGATCGCCTAGAGCTAGATAGCAGTTGCCACGGATGACATAGACTTGTGAGGAATATTCTGGATCAGCGGCAATGCTAAGCGTTAAGTCTTCGATGGCTCCCTCGTAGTCACGAATGATACTCTTAAACCATCCACGCCGGCTGTAGCCTCCAGGGTAGTCAGGATATTGGTTGATGAAGTCGCCGTAGAGTTCGATGGCTTCCTTGGGACGTTGCAGATCATAGAGAAGTTCTGCACGCGAGGCGATGTAGCCGTTCTGTGTGGAATCCATTTCCATGGCTTGATCAAGAAGGTCGAGTGCTCGTGAGTAGTTTCCTAATTCGCTGTAGCAATTGCTGAGACGAGCTAGGTTGTATGAATCGGCATCGATCTGTTGCGCTTTCTCGTAGTAGGGGATGGCTTTGGTATATAGTTTGTTGTTTTCGTATATCACTCCTATATAATAAGGCCATTTCTCTTCGTTGGGCTCCTTATTGCCGCGAATCTTGAGTTTGGCGATCATCAATGAGAGAGCTGGCTCTTTGAGATCCTGCATGAGGATGAAAGCCTTGTTGTTGCTATCGATGTAGAGTGCATCGGCAATGTCCTCTGTGGCTTTATTCCACTCCTTGAGTCCGAGATAGGCTTCGGCACGGAAGGCGTAGGGGAAAGAATTGTTGCTTTCGAGTGTGGTGGCTTTGGTGAGAATGTCGATGGATTCTTTCCATTTCTCCTGTGCGTTGAGATTGCGGCCTATACCGATATATCCCAGAGAGTTGCCTGGCTCAAGGTTGATAATGCGCTGAAAGTCGGCTGTAGCCTCATCGTAGCGTTCAAGTTCGTAGAGCAGTTGGGCACGTTGTTGCATGATATTCGTCTCATCGGGCTTCGTCTTGATGGCAAGGGCGTAGTCGGCGAGGGCAGCGGTCGTGTCTTTGAGCATGCATTGCACCTGTGCTCGGATGCTGTATACGGCAGAGAGCATGAGTGCGTCTTTTTTAGGCATGTACTTCACGGCCGAGTTGGCCGCATTGAGTGCAGCGCCAGGCTCGTCTGCCTGTCGCTGAATGTCTGCGACGTACATGTAGGCATATCCATTCTTCGGGTTGTCAGCGAGTTCCTTGTTGAAATACTCGAGCGCTTCATCGTTTTTGTCGTCGAAGTAGAGCTCTGCGCCTCGATTGAAGTTGTAAGTGCTGGGGCGCTTGATTTCCTTGTCTGCCCATGTGGTGAGCGTGAGCGTGGTGAAAAGTAGGAGTAGGGTTAGTAATCGTTTCATATTGTCGTAGGTGTTTTTAGAATTTCAGTGTTTTGAGTGCTTCTTTCGCTCTAGTCGAACCATTTGTAGCAGCCTTTCGCAGCCAATACTTTGCCTTGGCCCGATTGACGGGAGTACCTTGCCCTTGGTAATAATATCCTGATACGGCAAACTGGGCGTTAGCTATAACGTTTTTATTGCTTTCCAGCTCAGTTTCTGTATAGTTGCATTGGGCGGCTTTCAGAAACCAGTGGAAGGCATTCTTGAAGTCCTTGGCTGTGCCCTTGCCGCTCTCATAGCATACGCCCATGTTGTAGTATGCTACGATAAGGTTACCATAGTTCTCGCCTTTTTGCTTAGAAAGCAGCTTGATGGCTTGCTGCAATTCTTTAAAAGCCAAAGAATGGTTGCGCATATCGCCGGCGCCGAAGGTATGGCAGAGGAAGCAACCATAGTAGCCATCGCCACTGCCGAGTTCTGCGCACTTTTGGAAGTAAGAGAGCGATTTAGCATGGTCAGTCGGTGTGGCTTTTCCTTCGTAGTAATACAGTCCCATGATGTAGTATGCTGCAGTATCGCCAAGTTCTATACCCTTTTCGCCCCAATAGCGTGCTTCAGGATAATTGACGGGGGTGCCTATACCATTATAATATAGATTAGCTAAATCGCCGTACGCATTTTCATAATCTTGCTTGGCAGCTTTGAGCGTATATTCGAATGCTTTTTGTAGATTCTTCTCTGTGCCCAATCCATTTGTGTAGAACCATGACAATATTGCTTGTGCTGGAGCATGCCCCATGTCGGCAGCTTGCTTGGTGAGGTTGAATGCTTTTGTTAGGTCCTTTTCTACGCCCTTCCCTTCCTGGTATCTAGCTGCAAGCAAAAGCAAGGAGTTAGGGTCGTCGCTCTCAGCAGAAAGTTTGCTCTGTTCGATGGCCGAAGCATCGTCTATACTATCGATGTAGTGGTAGTAGTCCAAGGCCTTTTGTGCTTCTTCATTGCCATCAGCGATCGCATCTTTGAGGAGTGCGTAAGCCTTCTCGGTGTCTTTCGCCACGCTTTTCCCCTCGTGATAGATATCTGCCAGTAAGAGTCGGGCTTGATTGTTGTCAAGTTCTGCGCCTTTCTGCAGATAAGGTAGGGCGTAGAGATAGTTTCCCTCGTCACAAGAGATGCTGCCCAAGATGGTATATCCCGCACTGTGCTCTTGGTCTGCAGCTTGTTGTGCCCAGTAACGGGCTTGGTCTAAGTCTTTGTTTACGCCACAGCCATAGTAGTAGAGAGTAGCTAGTGCTGCTTCGCCTTCAGCATCGCCAGTGCTAGCAGCGATTTGTGCATTCTTAAGAGCCTTCTCATAATCTTCTTTGTTTATATAGTACCTAGCCAGCATGGAGTTGGCTGGCACGTATCCTTGGTCGGCTGACTTCTGTAGCCAGAATACGCCTTGATCCGTGGTGACGCTATCGTCAATGATTCCTGCGGCATAGAAATACTGCGCTTGCGCCACCCCACTCATGGCGGCCTGCTTGAAGTAGCTGAGAGCCTTGTCGAGATCTTTCGCTACGCCTATACCATAGAGGTAATCTAAACCTAAATTGTATATCGCCATGTCGTAGCCTTGGGCAGCGGCCTTTTGAATGTAATAGAATCCCTTCTGCTCATCGCGCTGCAGTCCGAGAAAGCCTTCCTGAAAGCATGCGCCTAAAGAGGTCTGAGCTTCTGCATCGCCCGCATCAGCGGCTCGCTGAAGGTAGTGCACGATGAGTGTGGAGTCGCCATGTTCATCTTCTAAGTGGTATTTATATAGCTTCACCATGCTCTCTACATCGCCCTTGTCAGCCTTTTTAGTAAGTTGCTTGAGTTCTTTGGTAGAATATTTGGGTGATTCTTGCGTGCTGATTTGTGCGTGAGCGGTAAGGGCACAAGCGAGCAGGATAAGGATAGTAACGAAAGTCTTTTTCATGATTCACAAGAATGTTTGTCTTTCTTGAGGTTAAACATTGGAGAGTGATGCCTATGGAATTAATGCTTCGCTGTGGTAACTTTATAACCTCATAAACTTAAGAACTTATATGAGTAGTTATTTCCCAAACAGCCCTTTTAGCAGTGCGCGACCTATTTTGCGTTCTATGCCAGTTTTGGTGGTAGGAATGCCCGTCTGTCGAGCGAACTGCTGCTTAGCACGGGTGATGCCCAGTGCGCGTTTGAGCGAGAAGCTAAGACCTGGAATGTGAGTGTTGGACATAATGGTGTGTTTTTTCATAAAACCGGCTGCTCCTCATCCATTCAAGCAAGCTTGAGATGGCATTCGGTTTGCACGTTTTGGGGATTGGAGTGTGAATGGAAGTTTCTGATTTAAGGTTTTTCTTCCTCTGGTATCTCTTAGTAAATAGTGTGGAAGTAATTGCCTCTTTTTCTTGTTGCAAAAGTATGGAACTATTTGGGGGAAATGTCACATTTTGCAACGTTGCAGGTGTTTTATATTGTCGAGTTGTTAATCTACTGCAATATTACAAAAGAATTATAATACAGCAATAATAAAACACTGATAGTTGTGTTTTTGAGGGGGAAGTTGTAGCTTGACGCCTTTCGTATATGTATATGAGGGTAGTTTTGGATTTAGCATGGTTTTCAGCCCGCTCTAGTTAAAGCCGAAATTAAGATGAGTATTTCCAACCACATGCCCGCGAGATAAGGAAACGACTTTCTTTAGAGAAAACTTGAATAAAGTTATTCTTCTTTGAGCATTTGCAGTGTACGTTTACAACGCACACCATCGTAGAAGGATTTGAGCACTTCGGCGTAAACATCGTTGGGGGAAATAGCGTCGAAAAGAGTCATACACGAACGCATCTTTAGAGCATCAATGCCTCCGAGTATGGTTTCTGCAGTTTTATCGGTGTGAAGGAGCAGTGCGTGGGTAATCTCTTCGAGCCTCTGGCGTAAGGTGTGATTCTTCAGATAGTCTTCTGCTTCATTCCTGGATTCAATTCCGTAATATTGCGCCCTACGGCTATAACCCAATCCGCGAAGTTGCGGAAAAATGTACCATATCCAATGCGACTCTTTGCGTCCGTTTTTTATTTCGGCCAGAGCCTGTTCATATCGTCCGTTGTTCTGTGCTTCTAAGAAGCGATCTATATTTGTTTGCATGGTGAGGAAAGTGTAGATGAATGAATTTGAAATAAGTCGCGGCACAATAATAGGAGCAAACTTTATCACGCTCGTCTTTTGTCTTGGATCTCCTTTACGATAGATTTAGGCAATAACCACTCTTGTTGCTGCGTTGGTTTTTAAGGGGCGTGTATGCTGCTTCTTGCAAATGTAGAATTTTATCAGTAATCGGTCTAATTCTTGTATAATTTTATTGCTATCTTTGCATAAGGCTGCACCTCAGCAGTATATTCAAGCAAACTTGATATTCTGCATACGATTTGCACCATTCCTCAAAAAAAGCATATACCTTATTTCAAATACTGTGGCGAGAAATGAAACAGAATGAAAAGGCTAGCCTGATGCGTGTGATATCCGACTTGATACAAGCTGATGGCATCATTGACATGCAGGAGATAGAATATCTCGAGACCCTTCGTACAAAATATAAAATCATGCCCGACGATGAACAGCGAGCCGACCACCTCACCTTTGCTGAAGCCGTTACAACCCTCGCAGAGGCTGAGGCGGTGTTGCGTCATCAGCTTGTGACCGATTTCGCCGAAGTGGCAATGTCCGACAATTATTGTGCTCGAGCCGAAGCACTGCTGATGTTAGCTCTGCGCTATTGTCTTGTGGTAGCTAATGGCGGTAGCGCCTCTATTATCAGCGTGAGCAATGCGGAAGTGCAGTTCGATGACAATCAGTTGCTCTACGTTGAGAGCCAATACGATACTTGTATCAATACGCAAATAGAGAGCCATTTTAATGAACTCTCCAATATGGTGCGCCTTGCAGGTTTCGATTTCGTGTACATTCCCCGTGTGTCGGCCCATTATGGCAGTATCAGCGAGGACGATATGAAACGCGTGGTTCGTTTCCTCTATCCCTCGGTGAGCATCGAACGCTTGCAACTTGTATGGGATAGTCTGCAATCGCTTAAAACTCATGAATATTGTCGTGACCTTCTTTCTGCCAAACTAGGCTTACGAGAGATGGCATTTGTAGCTCCTTCGGTGATGATTAAGGTGGGCGATTCTGTGGTGGGCGGAGAGTCCTTCTCCAATTTTCTCTTGGTAGAGGTGGGGAAAAATGTACTCCTGTCGGTTGAACAACTCCTTGCCATCTATGCCAAACTTTTCCACAATCTACACCTCAACTATTTGCACGAAGAACCTGGCCGCTTTGTCTACAAAGGATTCTACCGCCAAGTGTTCGATCTTCACATGTTGCGTCGAGGCATTAAAAGCCGCATCGTGGTCGATACAGTGCGCGGCTGTATTAGCCTACCTGATGCCGACACGGTGATTGATGTTCATCGTCGTGAGAAAGCTCTCTATGCCTTATTTCTTCTAGAGTCGGTCAGAGAGGGTATAAACTTCACTAAGCCCGACAGCGCGTGTGGCCTAAAAAGTTACAACTGCCGTATGGAGCATGTGATGCAAAAGTATCGCAAAATTTATGCTAAGTTCGGAGGTAATCCTGTGAAGGCTCCCAATATCTGCGATTATTCTACTCGTGGTCCTATGATAGCCATGCTTAAAAAGAAAATACTTTCCTTAGACGATGTGCTCCACCATGCTAGCAGCTATTGCGTAGAGCGAAACTCTTATGGCAACTATACCATTGATATCACTCCCGATATGATTTGCTGTATTGATTCTAATTTCCAACTTTGTCCTCTTTGGGAGAATGACGAATGGAGGGCTATTGCAGCTTTGTAACAGAGAAAACCCTTTTTTTTCTCAAATCCAGCCTATAAATTTGCGGTCAGGATGTATTACTAGCTCCATTCAGCATGGCTATTCCCGATCAGGAGAAGCCTTTCTTCCTCCTCAAAACATCCCCCGCATTGTGTCCCCTTTTATTTACAATGGCCGAGAGGCTAAAGCTTTTCATAGCATTTGTCCTAGGCGGTGTGCTCCTCTTTTTCTGATATAGAATTTGTTGTTCGCCAGATTTTATAGCCCAAAGCAGCCACACAGATGCTCATCAAGGGGCTAATCAGATTGAAAAAACAATAGGGCAAGTAGGTCAGCGTGGGCACACCCAAGACGGTGCTTTGTGTCATGCCACACGTGTTCCAAGGCACGAGTACGGACGTTACCGTCACACTATCTTCTGTGGTGCGGCTCAGCAGTCGGCGTTCATATTGTTGTCTATCGTAAATTTTCTTGAACATGTTGCCAGTGAGCAACACGCAGATGTACTGATCGGCCACAGCAAGATTGAGCATCAATCCGCTGCATACCGTAGAAGCCACCAAGCTCACGCGCCCGCGAATCATACGCACAAACATTTGCGTGATTCCTCTTACCATGCCGCCCGCTTCCATGGCTCCGCCAAAACACATGGCGCAGATGATAAGCCATATTGTGCCCATCATACCAGCCATGCCACGTGTGGCTACGAGCGAGGTGAGCATTGGATTGCTCGTAGAGAGCGATGTCTGGCCATAGACAGACTGCATTGCCCCCTTGAATAAGTCGCCTCCTGCAATTTCGCGCAACGCATCCGATTGAAAAACCAAGGAAAAGACCACTGCTAACAAGGTGGAAAGAAACAATGTGGCAATGGGAGGAACCTTTCGAGCGATCATCACGCCCGTGAGCACTGGCACCATGAGCAACCATGCCGAGATGTGAAATCGTCCCGCCAAGGCGGAAGTAAATTGCTCAATCTCTGCACTGCTATTGCTCTGTTGCATAAATCCAGCAAAAGTGAAGATGATAAGGGCAATGATGAGCGAGGGAATCGTTGTGATAAGCATATAGCGTATGTGCTTGAATATGGGCACCCCCACGGCTCCAGAGGCAAGAACTGTTGTGTCAGAGAGAGGGGAAATCTTATCACCAAAATAGGCTCCACTGATGATGGCGCCCGCTATCCATCCATCGTCGAAGCCCTGTGCTCGCCCTATTCCCATAAGCGCAATGCCTATGGTGGCAATGGTGGTCCATGAACTTCCAGTCATCACGCTGACAAGCGCGCTGATTATGCATGTCGATGCAAGGAATACGTCGGGATGAATAATCTTCACGCCATAATAAATCAGTGAAGGAACCACGCCGCTCACCATCCACGTGCCGCTAAGTGCACCAATGAGTAATAGGATGATTATGGCGCTTGTCACGCTTGCTACATTCTTCGTAATCATCCTTTCAAAGTCGGCCCAAGGCACTCCGAGCACCGTAGTGCCAAGCAGCACACAGAAGGCTGATACGACAAGTAGGGTCACTTGGCTTGCTCCTAGCAGCGAATCACTTCCATACGCACGTATCGTAGCCACTAGCATAAGCACAAGCACCACTAAGGGCAAAAGTGAAATGAGTGGTGAGGGCAGATGTCTTTTCTTATTCATAGGGGTTGTTTTCAAGATGAAAGTCAAAAACTGCGCGAAATTACGAGGATTTTGATAATCGACCAAGAATATGCATCCTTTTACTGCATAATGGGCGATTTATGCATTCTGCAGAAGAGGAACTTTCAATGTCCCAAGAAATGCTAGAAAAGCATACCATCATTACGCTGCAGAGCGTGCACTTTTTCGATGGAATAAGCATACGAGGCCTTTCCATGCAGTTCGTCGAAGTGTATCGAGTAGGCATGAGAATAAGTATACGGCTAAAATGCTGAGTAGGGCTAAGGCCATGTAAGCTAGCGTGTCGAAGCGGGCATCTAGGTCTGTGAACCAATGGAAGAAATGCGGACGCACGTAAAGTTGTTGATGTACAAGATAAGCGGCAAAGCTGCCCAGAGCAAGCCAATTGACCACATAGCTCTGAAACTTCATGCGTGCAAAGCAAAGGAGTAAGGCCGATGAAGCGATGATAACGAGTGGATTGGTGTAGGCAAAGAGAATGTTGACGAGATAGGTTGTTGCTGTCTGCGAAGTCAGCGTGCAAGTCCACAACGTGGCACAGATGAGTACGGAAATGCCTATCCAGATACTTGCCAACTCCCACTTGCTATATTTCTCACCAAGGCGTGGTGATAGGTAAAGACGGAGATACCTTCCTAAAAGATACAACCCTACAAAGGATACCGCACTGAATCCACGTCCTATATCATTAAAGAAATAGGAGAGGGGCACCACGAAAGCATAGAATGTAAGGAGAAAAACTCGAAGTCCGCGCTCATCGGTCTGTTGAATGAAAGCATTGAGTGCGGGCGTGAGCAGATAGAGCACTAAATAGCTACAAGCAAACCAGTAGCTCCAGTAAGCTTGTACATAGTAGTGCCAATTATTGGGCAATTGGTAGCCCATAGCCCATAGAAGAAGAAACATACACGAAGCCGTGAATATCACTTGAAACACCAGTTTGAGTGCTCCGTTGAATTTGAAATTGGTGCCAAACCATCCTGTGATGAGCACGAAAATGTCTACGCAGCCAATACAGGCTGTGTTGGTAAAGATAATGCCGAGCCAATGGAAAGGATGCGCCGTGATGCGAGGAACCATCCAACTACCAAAAGCATTACACACATGCAAGGTGATGACCATGAGCATGGCAATGATGCGCAGAAGCTCTATGTTCGATTGTCGTGTGAGAGATTTCTTCATAAGAGTTGGTACGATGGGGAAGGATAGGAATATTAAGCAATGCTGATGAGCTCTACGTCGAAAATCAATGTAGAGTTGCCAGGAATGTCGCCATCTGTGCGACTTCCGTAGGCCATGGGAGCGGGAATATAGAGCGTCCAGCGGTCGCCTGGACGCATTTGGCTCAGTGCAATCTGCCATCCATCAATGACTTCGTAGAGGCGAAAGGCGGCGGGAATGCCTTCGCGACGTGTATCATCAAACACGCGGCCATTGATAAGACGGCCTGTATAGTGTACGCACACCACACTGCGCAGATCGGGGCGTCGTCCTTGCGGATTACCGCTCTTTTCCACTTTATAAAGAATGCCTTTGGGTAGTTTGTGTATGCCCTCTTCTGCTTGTTTTTCGGCTAGGAACGCTTCGTTGCGTGCTTTGTAATCGCTTTTTTTACTCATAATGTTAGAATGATTTGTGCTGCGAAGTTAGCGAGATGTGGCGGAATAAGCAAAAAGAGATTGTAGTTTGTGAGTTTTTTCTATTCTTTGCGTATCTGTATGTCTATCCATCTTGGTGGATCCTTTCAAAATCTATAAAGCCTCCGTGTATTAGCAAAAAAATGCCTAATGAACGAGGCATATAAAGAAAACTGCGGCGAAACATGGCAATTCGTTGTGAAAGTTTTAACTTTGTGCCCAATGAAATACTCCTTTATTATTCCCGTATATAATCGCCCCAACGAGGTGGATGAACTTTTGGAAAGCCTTTGCCAACAAAGCTACAAGGATTTTGAAGTAGTGGTGGTGGAGGATGGTTCGTCGATCCCTTGTCAGGACGTAGCAGAGCGATATGCCCAACGGCTCAGTGTACGCTATTTCGTAAAGCCCAATTCGGGGCCAGGCCAGACGCGCAATTATGGTGTAGAGCGTGCCGAGGGAGAGTATGTGCTCATACTCGACTCCGATGTGGTGCTTCCTCCTTCCTATCTTCGCGATGTAGATACTAGTCTTGAAGCCAATCCATGTGACGCTTTTGGCGGCCCCGATTGTGCACACAAAGACTTCACCCCCATGCAGAAAGCGATTAACTATGCCATGACTTCATTCTTCACAACGGGGGGCATACGAGGTGGAAAAAAGAAAATGGATAAATTTTATCCTCGCTCGTTTAATATGGGTGTGCGTCGTAAGGTATACCTTGCACTCCATGGATTTTCAGAGATGCGCTTTGGCGAAGATATAGATTTCTCTACGCGAATCTTTGAAGGCGGGTATCGTTGTCGATTGATTCCTGAGGCTTGGGTGTGGCACAAGCGCCGTACGGATCTTAAGAAATTCTTTAAGCAAGTGTACAACTCGGGCATAGCACGCATCAATCTTACGAAGCGTCATCCAGGTACACTGAAACTTGTTCACACGTTACCTGCGGTGTTTACTCTTGGTTGCTTACTACTGATTATGATAGCAGCCGTAGCCGCCGTGATGGGCTGTCCGCATTGGTGGATTTTGATTGTGCCATTCTTGTTATTCGCTCTTATTATCTTTGCGGACGCATCGCGCCGCGAACAAAGTATAGGCGTGGGCTTACGAGCCGTAGCTGCTGCTTACATTCAGCTATGGGGTTATGGTCTTGGCTTTTGGCAAGCATGGTGGCGTCGCTGCGTGCAAGGAAAAGGAGAGTTTGATGCGTTTAGAGATAATTTTTATAAGTAACGAAGAAAAAGATGGGTAAGCCAGTCAGAGCATGACAGAACTAGCTCGTACCCAAGTTCTCATTCTTAGTTGAAAAATCCCCAAAAACTTATCAAATAGCTATTGTGCTTTTATGCTCAGCATCACTCAACTCAACGAAGAAGATCGTCCGCGCGAGAAATTCTTGCTTACTCATGGCAATGGCATGACAAAGGCCGAACTCTTGGCGATACTCATTGGTTCGGGGTCGACAGACGAGAATGCCGTACAACTTATGCAGCGTATCCTGACGGACTGCAACGGACAGATTACTACGCTTGGTAAGCGCAGTGTGGAAGAACTTTGTCAGTACAAGGGAGTGGGACCTGCTAAGGCTGTCACGATACTGGCCGCCTGTCTCTTAGGCGACCGCCGAGCTGAGGAGCAGGTACGGCCAGAGGCAATCGTATCATCGGAAGATATTTATCGATACTATCACTCGAGCTTGCGCAATCTCTCGCATGAAGAGAGCCACGTGCTCTTGCTCAATCAGAACCTCAAGGTGGTAGCTTCTCGATTGGTGAGTCGCGGAGGCATTACAGGAACAGTGGTCGATGTGCGGCGTGTGCTCCGTGAAGCCCTTCTTGTCAATGCCACGCAGATTGCTCTCGTACATAATCATCCCTCGGGAAGTCTGCGTCCGAGCCGAGAAGACGATCGACTTACAGAGAAACTCAAGCAAGCAGCAAACACTATGGACATCAGAATGGTGGATCATGTCATCGTGACCAACGATGGGTATTATAGTTATCAAGACGAAGGAAGAATTTGAGCGAGCGAAAAGCGCTCTAAGTTTAATAAGTTTAGCGGATGCCTTAAGAAGATAGACAGACCTCATAAACTCATTAAACTCATAATTCATTAAACTCATAAACTCACTAAACTCATTAAACTCATAATGCTTACAGCAGAAGAAAAATTGAAAATCGAAGAGCGCATTGTGGATGTGCTTAAGACAGTATACGACCCCGAAATTCCCGTGGATATATATAACTTGGGACTTATCTATCGCATCGATCTTCATGATGATGGATTGCTCGAGGTGGATATGACACTTACGGCTCCTAATTGTCCAGCGGCCGACTTCATCCTAGAAGATGTGCGTACAAAACTCGATGGTATTGAGGGGGTGACCGATGCAAGAGTAACCCTCGTATTCGAGCCCGAATGGGATAAAGATATGATGACAGAAGAAGCCAAACTCGAATTGGGCCTTCTTTAAGTTTACCTCTTACTCCCCTAATTTCTCAATCTACGAACGACCTATGAACAGCGAACGCAAATTCACCTATTTCCTCTCGGATGCCCATCTTGGCAGTTTAGCCATTCCACATCCGCGTATGCAGGAACGCCGACTCGTCAACTTCCTTGATAGCATTAAGCATAAGGCTGAAGCAGTATACTTGTTGGGCGATATATTTGACTTTTGGCATGAATACAAGACTGTCGTGCCGCGTGGCTATACCCGTTTGCTTGGCAAGATAAGCGAACTTACAGATATGGGAGTGGAAGTACATTACTTCTATGGCAATCACGATTTATGGCAAAATGATTATTTTCAAACAGAATGTGGCATGATGGTGCATGCTCATAGCGAAGTGGTGGAGATTCATGGACAAACGTTCTACCTCTCCCATGGTGATGGGCTAGGAGGGAAGGATCGAAAGTTTGCTTTCTTGCGTGGAATGTTCCACAATCGTACGTGTCAGCGCCTCTTTGCTTCCATCCATCCGCGATGGGGCATGGCATTCGGGCTGGAATGGGCACGTCGTTCCCGATTAAAGCGTACAGACGGAATGGAACCTCCCTATCAGGGAGAACAAAATGAGCCTTTAGTATGTTATGCAAAGGAATATTTGCAAACACACCCAGATATCAACTACTTTATTTTCGGACATCGCCATATAGAGCTCGACCTCATGATAGCTCGCACATGTCGCATCATGATTCTCGGCGATTGGATTAGTCAATTCACGTATGCTGTGTTTGATGGAGAACACATGTTTATGGAGAATTTTATTGAAGGAGAAAGCAAAGTCTAGGTCTAAGGGGTGGTTCTGTTAATTCTAGGATCTGTGGTGTATTCTTCTGATGTGTGATTTGCATGCTCTTGTAAGCGTCTCTTTGATTGTAAATATGGTCGTCACAAGCCCGCTATGTTCAGTTTCTATCCATTTTCCCCCTTATTTTCAGTGTGAGTATAATAAAACGAACATCTAAACACTCTTATATAATAATATGAAAAAGACAATTCTCACATTACTTACGTTGGTAATCGCAACTTTCACAGCCCACGCACAGTTGTTGTGGAAAGTGACAGGGAAGGAACTTACAAAGCCCTCTTATGTGCTCGGCACATTCCATCTTGCCGATGTGGCCTTTGCCGATTCTATTCCTGGCCTTAAAGAGGCCCTCAATGCTAGCGAACAGGTATATGGTGAGCTTGATATGCGTAAACTCTTGTCTGATCCCTCGCAAGTTCAGCAAATGCAGCATGCTATGATGCTCCCGAAAGATACTACGCTCGATTCGCTGCTTACGATTGAACAGATGAAGCGCCTCAATGAGTTCTTGAAGCAGTATCTCGGCGCAGATCTGACGAGCCCAATGCTTGCTCCGATGAAGCAGATGAAGCCCGCCGCTATCACCACCCAAATCCAAATGGTGCTGGCCATGCAGATAGCAAAGGGATTCAATCCTCAACAACAGTTTGATACCTATTTTCAAAACGTGGCAAACGAACAGCAGAAGCCCGTGGGGGGACTTGAAACTATGGATTACCAGTTAGGAGTGCTTTACGGAGCGCCACTGAAGCGCCAAGCTGAGTTGCTGATGTGTTTGGTCGATGACGTGGACTATCAAAAAGACGTGCTTAAACGCACCATTGATGCTTATTATAAGCAGAATCTAGAGGCGGTGCATAAGGTGATGGAAGAAAAGCGCCATAATACTTGCGATAGCACTCCTGAGGAAGACAATATCCTTATCTATACTCGCAATGCCAATTGGGCAAGTGCGCTGCCTGCACTGATGAAGACACGCAGTACATTCTTAGCTGTAGGTTGTGCTCATCTTCCTGGCGAGCGTGGCTTGATTTCTCTGCTACAGAAGGCTGGCTATACTGTAACCCCCGTAAAATAACCTCGAGATGATGGAAGAAATGTTTTTGGAAGTAAACAATGTGGTGAAACGCTACGCTGCCCACACAGCCCTAAATGGCGTAAGCATCCGTGTGCCCAAGGGACAGGTGTTTGGCCTGCTTGGACCCAATGGTGCTGGAAAGACCACATTGATTCGTATCATAAATCGCATTACAGCTCCTGACAGTGGTAATGTTCGCTTCGATGGGCATTCCTTTCGAGCAGAAGATGTGATGCAGATTGGCTATTTGCCAGAAGAACGCGGTCTGTATAAGAAAATGAAGGTGGGCGAACAAGCCATTTATCTTGCACAGCTCAAGGGACTATCTAAAGCTGAGGCTAAAAGGCGACTTACCCAATGGTTTGAAAAGTTTGACATCATGCCATGGTGGGACAAGAAACTCGAGGAACTCTCGAAAGGCATGCAGCAGAAAGTACAATTTATCATCACAGTGCTGCATGAACCACCCTTGCTTATCTTTGACGAACCCTTCTCAGGCTTTGATCCTGTGAATGCTGAAATGCTGAAGCGCGAAATATTAGAATTTCGCGATAAAGGGCACACGATTATTTTCTCCACCCACAATATGGCTTCCGTGGAGGAAGTGTGCGACGAGATAGCGCTGATTAACCATTCGCAAGTGGTGCTATCAGGAAATGTCGGAGAGGTGAAGGAACGTTTTCGCACGGGAAAGTTCATTGTGACTTCAGCGGATGGTAGCCTTCACTCTGTGGAAGGAAAATTTATGGTAGATAATCATCAACAGAATGGTTCACTACACACTTATTTACTTCATAAAGTGGGAGATGCCGACAATTCCACACTTTTCACCTCCGTAGCCACACAGATCGCTCCGCTAAGCATTGCTGAACAAATGCCAACTATGCAAGAAATCTTTTTAAAAACCGTCAAATCTCCTGAAGTGCATGAATAAGTTTGGACTTATTGTGGAACGCGAGTTTTCCACACGTGTCAAGAAAAAGTCGTTCATCATCCTTACCATCTTGATGCCCTTCATCTTTGCGGCACTCATCTTTGTGCCCATTTGGCTCTCGGGTATTACGGACGATAACCAAAAGACTGTGGGGGTATGCGACAAGACACAGAAATATTTACCTCTATTGAAGAGCGATGCCACTTATCGTTTCGTGCCCGTGGCAAATGCTGATGACCTCTCGCTCTATGCCGATACTACGGGGTATGAAGCCATTGTAAGTATTCAAGCCGACTTGGCCACCCATCCTAAGGCTGTCGCCATATATTCTCGTAAAGAAGTGCCTGCAGGATTGCTTTCTTACGTGACCAATGTGGTCAACGAGAAGATTCGTCACGACAAGCTTGCCGCAACGGGCATTGTTGGTCTTGACAAAATTATTGACGATGTGCAGAGCGAAATTACCATTCCCACGCTGAAGCGCAATGCAGAGGGCGATTCTATCTCGTCAGATACAAATATAGCGATTGCTGCAGGCTTCGTGTTCACGTTCCTTATTTATATGTTCGTCATGAGCTATGGAGGCATGGTGATGCAAAGCGTGATGGAGGAAAAGACCAATCGCATTGTAGAACTTATGGTGTCGAGTGTGAAGCCTTTCCAACTCATGATGGGAAAAATAGTGGGAATCTCGCTCGTGGGATTTGTGCAGTTAGCCATTTGGGGAGTGATGTTGGCTGCAATTCTTATTGGTGCAGGCATGCTATTTGGTATTTCGGCCGCAGATACGCAACAGGCCGCCATGGCTTCACAGATGGCAGGTATGGCGGGAACTGGTGCTATGCCAACGACGATACCTACGGAATCTCAGCAGATTGTCACTGCGCTACTCAATCTCCCTTATGCCGAGATGGGTATCTGCTTCGTGCTCTATTTCGTGGGCGGCTATTTGCTCTATGCTTCCTTCTTTGCCGCAGTAGGTGCTTCGGTCAATGCGCAGGAAGATTCTTCGCAGTTTATGATGCCTGTCATCCTGATCATGGTGTTCAGTCTCTATGCGGCTATGGGATCGGCTGAAAATACAAATGGCCCCCTCGCTTTCTGGACTTCCCTGTTTCCCCTTACATCGCCTATCGTGATGATGGTGCGCATACCATTTACAGTACCTCTTTGGCAAGAGATCCTTTCCATCGCTCTGCTCTATGGCACCGCCATTTTCTTCGTGTGGTGTAGTGCTCGCATCTACAGAGTGGGCATACTCATGTATGGAAAGAAACCAAGTATCAAGGAGATGCTTCGTTGGATGAGGTATAGATAATACGATGGAGACTATGAGCTGGCAAAGCAACCCCTATTGCTTGCATAAGAAAAGTAGTCCGAAGGTGTGCAAGAACGGAAGTTTTTGTGTAGCTTTGCAATATATTTCATAGCACATTAACGGAAAAATATACGTATAGAGAGGAAAGCCGCGTGCTATTCCTCTCTATGCGTTTTCAAATACAACCTAACAATGATGTCGATACCCGAACTTTACGAGCTTTTCCTCAAGCATCCTGTAATTACTACTGATACGCGCGATTGTCCTGCCGATTCCATCTTCTTTGCTCTGCGAGGTGCAAACTTTAATGGCAATGATTTTGCAGTAAAGGCGCTTGAGAGCGGTTGTGCCTATGCTGTGGTGGACGACCCTCAGTTGAAAGGCGATGAACGGTTCATCCATGTAGACAATGTTCTTGTGGCCATGCAGCAACTAGCTACCTACCATCGTCGCCAACTTGAGACACCCATCATTCAAATTACGGGCACGAATGGTAAGACTACCACCAAGGAACTTACTGCTGCTGTGCTCTCTCGAAAATACAATGTGCTCTATACACAGGGCAACTTGAACAATCATATCGGTGTGCCTAAAACGTTGCTCCGCCTTCGTTCAGAACATCAGATTGCCGTAATCGAAACGGGTGCCAGTCATCCAGGCGAGATAGCTCAACTCTCTGACATTGTCGACCCAGATTGTGGTATTATTACCAATGTGGGACGTGCCCATTTAGAAGGCTTCGGCTCGTTCGAAGGAGTGATTCATACCAAGGGCGAACTCTACGATTATCTTCGGTCCAAGGCAGGTGCGTACATTTTCCTTGATGGTGACAACTCTTACTTAACTCCTATGACGAGTGGACTACAAACTGAGACTTACGGAAAGCCAGGTCATGGCTACGGCGTGGAGGGCGAGGTCATTGAGTGTACGCCTTACTTGAAATTTCGCTTTCGCATGGCTGGTGGTGAATGGAGAGAAGTACAATCCCACTTGATAGGGGCTTACAACGTAACCAACGCGCTTGCAGCCATTGCAATAGGTCGCCATTTTGGTGTATCAGCAGAAGATGCAGCACAGGCTGTGGCCGAATATCAACCTACCAACAATCGCAGCGAACTGATGCATACGGCCGATAATGAACTTATCGTAGATGCTTATAATGCCAACCCAACGAGTATGAAAGCTGCACTCGACAATTTTGCTCTTATTCAGCATCCTCACAAAATGTTGATTCTCGGTGAGATGCGCGAATTGGGATTTGCATCTGCCGCTGAACATCAGAAAATAGCCTCACAGGCACTCAGCATGGGATGTGAAGAGGTGTGGCTCGTAGGTGAAGAGTTCCAAGCCTATGCAGAGGGGGCTCTCTGGTTTCCCGATGTAGATGCTGTAAAAACTTCCATCGAAGGGGGCAATCGCCCCACTGGCCGTCTTATCTTGATCAAAGGCTCCAATGGTACCAAGCTATTCCAACTCCCCGCTTTACTCTAACGAGGAATAGAATAAGTTCATTCACTCCCTAAGTTTCCCTCCTGTAAGTATGAATTTAATAAAGCGCATATTCTTTGCTTGGCGTGCCTTGTGGCGTTCGCGTTTGCTCATGTGGGTATTCGTACTCATGGCATTATTCTATATATGGGCAGCGATGGATCTGTTTTGGATAGGCACAGAGGCATGGCAATCGGCAGCCATGTCGGTATTGTTCATGCTTCCAATGTTTGTCTATGTGGCAACCATCGTTCTCGTCTATGTCTACGCATTTATGAAGGCCAAGATAAGTCAGCAACAGGCAGAACTTGACAAGGCAACCATCGCAACTACTGCACCATGTAAAGATGCTGAAAGTGTTTCAGCATCCTCCGCCAATAATGCGGATGCAATCTCATCCTCTGTTCCCGCGTTTACTGACGACGACGGAGATCCAGAAGCTTAACAGAAGACTCTGTTGTATATAGAAGAAGCCTACTCATAAGAGCTATATTTCCATATAGTATTTCCTATGAGTAGGCTTCTTCTGTATGTTCGAACTCCTTCGTATGTCGTTTTCCCGTCTGCGGATGAGCGATTATAGCTCTGCCGCTCTTCATCAGTAGCTCTACCGGACGGCAGCGGTAGCTTTACCGGACGGCAGCGGTAGCTTTACCGGACGGCAGTGGTAGCTTTACCGGACGGCAGTGGTAGCTCTACCGGACGGCAGCGGTAGCTCTACCGGACGGCAGCGGTAGACACCATGTTGTACATCTCCAGACGAGATGTCTATCATCTGCGGACGGAGAGACTATGATGAAAGGGGCGGCAAGTCTCATTCTCTAGACTCTCTTCCTGCCCAAATAAGTTTCAGAAAAACAAGAACAGCGTGTGCTCACCTCTTAGGAGGGAGCGCACGCTGTGATTATACATATTCAAGTATTTCTCAAAAGAAAGGATTCTTTCTTTATCTCGCGGGCATGTGATTAGCTATGCTCAGCTTATTTTCAGCCCGCTTAGGGAATTACTACTTTCTTACCATTGATTACGTAGATGCCTTGGGGCAGACGTACGTCAACATTTCCCTGGATAGTCTGGCTGAATACCTTGCGACCAGAGAGATCGTAGATCGTGGCAAGCGTTTTCTTAGCAGCTACAAGGCGAACCTTACCAGCGCTTACGTAGAAGTCGAAGCTTGAAGTAGCGCTTGCGTTGTTTATACCTGTGAGGTCGCCGTTAGCCTTTTGGTATACGCGTACCCAGTCGAACTTGGTTTCGTAAGTAAAGTTCAAGTCAGGATTTGCCGCCCAACCACCATTACCTACACTTTGGTTGAGGATGAGGTAGAAGGGTTTGTCAAACGGCCATTGCAGTTTGTCTAGATCGTCTTGGGTGGTAGATTTAGCGTAAGAGAATACTTGCTTACCATCTACGAACCATTTAAGTATGTCTTCAGTCCATTCTAAGCCATATACGTGGTATTCACCAGTGGTAGTAGCAGAAGTTCCACCCTTTTGGGGCTTGCCTGAATTACCCAAGCCGCCATCAGCAGCGCCATTTGCCCATCTGCTGTGGATGGTGTGGTAGCTCGTATTCTCGTTGTTGATTTGTTCAAAGATGTCGATTTCACCGCTAAAAGGCCAACCTCCATAAGTTGATTCGTTAGGCATCATCCAGAAAGCGGGGAAGTTACCCGTGTGGGCAGTTGTTTTCAAACGACCTTCCACCTTACCATAAGTAAAGGTAACTTTATTGGCAGATTCAATGGCACCGCTAATCATTTCGAGCTTGTTACCATTGTCGCCTCTCTTTTCGTCGTTAAATTCATTCTTCACACAGCGAAGAACGAGCTTACCATTTTCAATCCAGCCTGTCTTTTCTTGACCAGCTTTGGTTTGAGCAGTGAAACGCTTCCAAGTGGGATGTGCCCATCCCGAACGGCTCCAATGTGTTTCATTGGGCTGAGTGAAGTCAGCAGTGTTGAACTCATCGCCAAAAGCAAGCTTGTATTCAGCACCAGCGTCTTCGAATGTTGCGCTCAAGCGTACGTCGCCGTCAACCATTTCAGCAGGAATAGTGCAAGCACCGTTGGTGAGTTCAACGCTCTCTTCCTTCCACTGCGTTTTGCCATCAACTACGGCTTCACCATCAAGGTTTTTACCATGGCGAACCACGATTTCAGTTGCGTTGTAGTTATCGGCAGCACCAAAAGCCATTACACTAATGGGTGAACCTAATAAATGAGTTTCGGGCATACCCGTGTTATCAGCACCCACGATAGAACCATTAGTCGTTTGAACATCAAGCTTTACAGTAGGATATTCATCAACTACGTTGAAGTTGAAGTCAACTACGTAACCACCATTCTCGTTAATGAAGTTGGCGTCGTATTTAGAACCATAGCGACCTGCGGGATCAGTGCAATCCCAGTCAATCTTTACGCGTGCACGATACTTACCCTTAGGCAAGCCTGCGGGTATCTTAAACTGCGGGATAGAGTTGGTTGAAGGCCATGAAATTGATGATTTGTCGCCAGCATTTTTGCTTTCGCCCTTGCTATTCTTGCCGTTGGCATAGACATAAGAGAGCATTTCACCATCAAATGCAGGTGTACCATCAGCATTAACAGAAGTACTGAACACTCCATCGCCATCCAAGTCTACGTAAAGGTAAGCGTGCATCCATTTTTGATCTACAGGATTGTAGTTGATGTTGGTTGTAACAACATCACCATCTTTTACGTAGATGTTACGATTCGTGAAGTCCTGATATACCAACTTATTATTAGTAGGTGTAATCTTTTGTGCAGTAGCTTGTGTCGTAGTGTTGAACGATACCTCTTTGAGGTAACGAGAAGCATGGGTATTTTTCAAACTCTTGTCAAAGTTGAGCGCATACTTTTCGGTGCTTTCCCCTTTGATAGAAACGAAAGTCGGAGTGATGCGTACATCGCCATCAATGTATTCAGCAGGAATTGTGTAGATGTTGTCCTTAACCATATAGGCAGGAATCACAACATCGGTATACTGCGGAGTTTCGTTTACGAGAGAGTCCTTTTCAAGGTTGTAGCCGTGGCGCAAGAAGATTTTACCTACCTTAAAGCCATCACCTGGTTTGAACTTAACAGTGTAATCCTTACCGAATGCAATTTCGTGCTTCTCAAAGTTCTTACCATCAGTAGTAAGCATTTCACCATTAGTACCTTCGGTGTGTTCACCACGCCAAATGTTTACCTTTTCACCATGTACGTTGAGGCGCGTATCAATGATGGCACCGCTATTGTGCGTAATGGTGTTGCCATCGCTTGTGTTACCAGCGGGGTCAATGCAGTCCCAGTCTACCTTGTAACGTAAACGATAGAAGCCAGGCTTCAAATCTGAAGGAATGGTGAAGTTGGGTAAGCTGGTTGTATTTCTATCATTACCAATTTTAGCTTCTCCCTTACTATTCTTATTATTGTAGTTAGAGAAACTCATCACATCGCTCTTCTCAGCGGGAGTTCCTTGCTCATTGAGTGTATAGTCGAACTTACCATTGTTGTCGCGGTCAAGGTAAACGTAAGCGTTCATCCAACCACCTTGGTAATTAACCGATGTGGTAATTTCGTCGCCAGCCTTGGCTTTCAAAGATGAAGCTAACAAGTCTTGGAACACCAACTTGTCGCTCTGTTGGTTTGTTGACAAACTTTGTTGACCATCGCTGCTCTTGAAGTTAACACCGCTTGTGTAGCGACCGTTATTTTCCTTCGTAGCTGTCTTGTCATAACTGGTGGGGTAAACACCATACTGAATGCTGGGCATAGAAGTATTGTTTACTTCGATGTCGTCAACGTAAACAGCAAAGTCTCGATCAAGATCGTGTGTTGACTGCAAATCAGGAATAATCAAGAAGCTGTGGATGTTAACGCCAGGAGCAGAGCTGATGGCAAATACAGCATCACACCATTTGTTAGCTTTTACGCTCGAAATGCAGTTGGCTTCCACCTGAACAACGTCCTTTGATTGGTCAGCGCGGTCAGTACGTTTACCTAAGGCAAAGAGCATGATTTTGTCCGCCTTGGGCGTATAAATTTTAACATGCACATACTGTGTTTTGGGAGTAAGTGCAAGGGGTTCTGCTAATTCAACGCGAGCGCCAAAAGTGCTACTACCAAAGCGTGAACGCTGAAAGGCAAGCACCTTGTCTGATTTATTACCATTTCCAGTAATTTCGTCAACCACCTTGAAAGGGTTGTCGATTACTTTGATATTGCCATTGAGTTTGTTGGTGCGGAAAGGAGAGTTTTCCCATGTATCGAACACACTCACCGAGGCTCCTTTTGTAGCATCGGTCTCAAAGTCGATTACGCTCTGTGCGCTAGCTGCTAAAGGCATAGTGAGCGCAGCAAATGCTATATATTGTTTAAGTTTCATTGTAAATCGTCGAAGATTAAGATTAGAAGATAGAAAGGGTGTGGAGCGTAGGACAAGCACGGCTGTCAGTAATCTTAATGCGTACATACTTAGCCTTAGTGCCAGCGTCGTAGCTGTTTTCAACATCTCCATTCAGAGGAATAATACGTTTGTAACCCACTGTAGTAGTTTGAACGTTGCTTGCCTTTCTTGTCCAAGTGTTACCGTCGGTGCTGGTTTCGATAGTGAAGCCCTTAATGCGCTGACCCAACTGAATGTACTCTTGCATCATCACATAGTGAAGCGTCTTTTCTTGAGGCAAAGTGACGGTGATTGTGATGTCCGAAGTTTTGCCATCAGGAGCAGCCCAGTAAGTGTCGATGTTGTCATCAATCATGTTGTCTGCCTTGTACGTCTTAGTAGCACCATTGGCACGTGTAGCAGTGGCTTCAATCTTTACTCCTGTTTCGCGTGCAAAGTCATTGCCTAGACGATCCTTGAGCATTTGGCCCAATTCTTTCAGGTTCTTAACGTCAGCATCGGGCAAAACACCAGCTTTGTTCGGTGGGAAGTTCAAAATTAGTGTAGCATTACGACCTACCGTCTTAAGGTAGGTAGTGAACATCTTTGCTGCCGTAGCGCAAGTCTCTCCGTCATGGTAGAACCAACCTTTACTTGTTGCTTTTGCATCGCTTTCGCCAGGGAACCATTTCCAAGCATTTTCGTTACCGCTTGTGCCATCACCCATTGACCAGCAAGTTTCGCCTGCCCAGCCGGCTTCGTTACCAATCCAACGTGCTTCGCCGCCTACACCCCAAAGTATGATGTTGGGACACATTTGGTGAATTTTGTCGCGAAGATTAGGAATGTCATAATAGCGGTTGGCATTGTCAATGGTACGATAGCCAGTTTTCTTAACGACATTGCCATTCTTGTCAGTTTCTTCAGGGTTGTTGTAGTCACCACCGTAGTAGCCAGGGTGGTCACCACCCGTAGCACCGTCAAACCACATTTCAAATTGGTCAGCACCATATTTTGCAATTTCTTCGCACTGGGGGAGGAACACCTTCTTTGCGTAGTCATCTGTATAGAATCCGTCTTCTTTATTTTTAAGACCCCACCACTTGCTGCTAAGGTCCCAAGGAGAGATGTAGAAACCATACTTCAAACCAAGTTCTTGGGCAGCTTTTGCAAAGTCGCGAGGAATGTTCGTGTCTTTACCAAATTGGTTACCAGCATTCTTTACGCTGTGTTCAGTTGTTGCGGTAGGCCAAAGGCAGAAACCATCGTGGTGCTTAACAACTGCAATACCGCCCTTCATGCCACCAGCTTTAATAGCTTCGAGCCATTGTTTGGGATTGGGTGCTTGTGTGGGAGCAAACTGGCTTTCAGCTTCAGCACCGCTACCCCATTCCTCGTTGGTATAAGTGTTCATACCATAGTGGAAGAAGGCATAAAATTCAGTTTGGTTCCATTTCAGTTGGCGTGCTGAAGGAACAGGGAATACAGGACGCGGTTCGTTCTCCGACATATCGGGAGTCGTAGCGTCCAACGTGAGTTCGGGCGCTTGTGCTTTAACAGTAGAGGGAAGACCCGCTGCTAAGCAAAGTGCCGAGAGCATGATGGTAATCTTTTTCATACGAAAGATAGATTAGGATTTGTAATGTCTCTTCGCTATTTTAGGGTAGAGAAGAAGACCTTAAGGTATGTAGAATGATGATTATTTGTGTCGATAAAAAACTTACGGAATGGAAAGCTTACCGATGATTCAAATGGGATAATTCAAGTTTTCCTCAGTAGCACAATTCAGCGTTTCATGTAGATATTTTTGGGCTTCGTATCGTGCCATAGGTAAGTCTTGTAACAAATAGTTTCCGCAGTCGCGTTCTGTTGCTCCTGGAATGTCGCCTTCATAATTGGCTATAAAGGCAAAGGTGCGTTGCATGAGAGGCAGAATGTCGCGGCTTGTTAAGTCGCCTCTTACGATGAGATAATTGCCCGTGAGACATCCCATCGGTCCCCAATATACGATGCGGTCTTTCCATTCTGCATCATTGCGCAGGTAAGTGGCTGCCAAGTGCTCTATCGTGTGGATTGCGCCAGGATGAAGGGCAGGCTCACGATTGGGAAGTTTCATACGTACATCAAAGGTGGTCACAACTTCGGTGCCTACCTGGTCCTTACGGCTCACGTAGATGCCGCGATGGAGGCGAGTATGGTCTATTGTAAAACTAGGTATTTTATCCATGCAAATTCAGAGTGCTAATTGTTGGTCAATGCTTCGAGCAAGGCTTTTGTCACGCCAAAGGAACGATCGGCCATGGTTTCCCAAAAGTTCTGATATTGGTCAAAATGCTTTTCTGCTCCTGGGGTATCGCTGATGATGCGGAAGCTGAGGAATGGCACACTATAAAGGTAGCATACTTGTGAGAGGGCTCCACTTTCCATATCTACAGCTAATCCGTCGGGATAGCGCTTCTTGATGCGGTTGAGTTGTGTACGATCGGTGATAAATTGGTCGCCACTGCATATCAATCCACTGTGTAGGTGAATTTCTTCAGGCTTAATGCTTAGTGCAGCTTGGAGCAACGAGGGGGCAGCTTCGTAGTAAAGTGGCAAACCTTGCACTTGTCCGAGCTCGGATTCTGGTCCGCAGTCGACATCGTGATATGCCACGCGACTACCTGCCACTACATCCATTACGCCCAATTTGGGGTCAATACCTCCCGCTACACCCGTATTAATCAATGCATCGGGATGGTAGCGATGAATAAGCTCTACGGCGCCAACGGCTGCATTTACCTTGCCGATGCCACTTTCCATCAGCACTAGGTGCTTGCCATGGAGTTCCCCTTCTACGAAAGAGAATCTTCCATCGCTCGTATGCTTCACATCGGAAAGCAGAGCTACAATTTGCTCGTGTTCCTTGTGCATCGCATTGATGATAGCTATAGTCATTGTATTAGTTTTGTCGTTTAAACGTGCTTCGTGGGCAAAGTTAATGAATTTTTGATGTATATTAAAGTGAAATACAAAGAATTTCAACACTATTCCAATAATGGAAGACAGGTTATGTGACAATGTTGTTTAGGGCATTGAACTCCGACCGAAGGACACACTTTATAACGTTACATCTGAGGACGGCATATAATTCACTTTTTCTATCAGCCAGCTAGAAAAAGGCGATGAACAGAGAATGCGAAGGTGTGTGTATAAACACAAAAAATCCTCCTCGGCCTGGGGCTGAGGAGGATTTATAAGTGAAATATTTGAGTACGTTGTCGAAACGCACTTAGATTTTTTGAGAATACATACACGGCGTTACGGAGTATACACACGTGATGTATTTTATAATCGATTTGATTACAACGTCTTGAGGTGCTCGAAAGCGGCTTTTACGAAGTTGTCTTCGGGGTTGATTTCCTTAGCAATAGTAGCATACTTCGTAGCTTCTGCCTTGTTGGGGGTGGCGATGCTTACGTAGTAGAAGAAAAGGTAACGACAGGCTTCGAAACGTGCGTTCTTGGCTTGGGGTTTGTCCTTGAGAGCTTCTTCCTGACTAGCTTCGAGGGCCTTGATGTAGTAGTCGCGTACAACATCGAGCGGCTTATTGTTGTCGGTGTTGTTGAGGCGAGCCAACTGCTGGTAAGCGAGTACCTTAGGCAGATTGTTGGTGGTCTCTGTAGAGAGCACTGCCTTGAATGCTTCGTTGGCCTTGTTGAAGTATTCTTGCTTCTTCTCGGGAGTGTTGTCCTTCTGCTGGTAAGCAGCGAGGAATTTGGTACCGAGGAGGTAACGGTCGGAGATGTCGGCCTTGTCGCCCAAGAGACCGAGGTACTTCTCAAAGGCTGCGATACCCTGCTCTGCCTGTTTGTTGCGAATGTAGAGGTTGGAGATCTCGTAGTAGTAAGAACCGCGCTTGTTCTTATTCTCTTCAATCTTCTTTTCGTCAGTGATAGAGGGAGCCTTGTCTTCGAGGTCCTTCACTGCGAGTTCGTAGTACTTGATGGCTTCGGGCATGTTGCCTTGTTCCTTGCAGAGCTTGGCAGCGAAGTCGTAGTCCATGTAGAAGTATACGGAGTCGGCGAACTGCTTGTTCTTGATATATGATGAGGCTGTGTCGGCAGCAGCGAGAGCACCTTCATAGTCCATAGAAGTCTCTACCTTATTAAACTTGGCAAAGAATTCCATACGGGGAATCAATATATCGTTGGGAGCGAGGGGCTTCAATACATCGGCAATTTCAATCATCTTGTCGAGGTTGGTCTCGTCTTTGGCTGACATTGAGAAGAGTGCCTGAAGGTAGCTTTCGCAAGAGGCAATGTCGATCTTACCAGCTTCCTTGGGAGTGGCAGCGTAGTAAGCGGCATAGCTCTTGATGGCTTCGGCATAGTTGTCGAGCTTATAGTAGATATCGCCCAATTCTTTGTCGGCATCGGTGTAAGAGGGATCGGCTGTCTTGATGCGGTTGAGATAGTCGATAGCTGCGTGAGGGTTCACGTTCTTATATACGAAAGCATTGCGCTTGAGGGCAGCGATGTTGTTTTCGTCAATAGCAAGAACTTCATCGAAACGTCCACCAGCTTCGCCCCATTTTTGAGCCTTCATGAAGACTTCGCCAGAGAACATAAGTCCGGGGATGTAGTCGGGAGCAAGAGTGTAAACATCCTTTGCACACATGCTAGCAGCGGGGTAGTTGTCGTGCTCAAGGAAGTAAGTACCTACGGCTACGAGATCTTCTTTGTTCTTTCTGATTTTCTTTGAAAGATTCATGTAAATCTTATTGGCCTTGTCGGGATCCTCCATATTGAGTTCTACCACCTGTTCAGCCAATTGCTGATATTCGGGGTTGAGAGGAGGACAATCGTAGGAACGAGAAGTCTGAGCCTGTGCTCCGTTCATGCCCATGGCAAGCAGGGCTGACAACGCTACGGCGCGGAAAAAGTTCTTTTTCATATCTGGTTTTCTGTTATTGTTCTATTATTGTATGGTTGATTACATGGCCTCTAAGCAGAGGTTGTGCTAACGCAAAAAAGCGTTGCTTCTGTAGCTTTGTGCAATGAGGTATAGTCTCTTATGCGCAAAAACTTTGCAAATATAGCAATTATTCGAGACAGGTGTATGCTTTTGGACTTAAATTATTGCATTTGGTTGTTACAGAAGTGTGAAATGTATCAGCAAGGCATGGCTGGTGTGCTTTCTGTGTAGCGTAGTCTAGTTGATGCTCACGTCTTTCACTTGTACAGGTGAGGCGGGCAGCAGTTGTGAATTGTTGCAGATGATGGTTTGTCCCTTTTGTCCTTTTACGTAGAAATAGAAGTTCTTGAGTTGCGATTGGCTACGTGGGTCGGTGTGGATGATGTAGACGGAGCGCAGTAGCGGATAGTCGGCCGTGGCAATGTAGTATTGATATGGACGTACGTACTTGGCAAATTCATCATCGGTGCGGCTCACGCGCATCACGTTGTAAGGTAGACTCGCAAAATTGGCCATGGCACTGTCGCTCTGTTGCTTCAGCCAGTTGGCACCTACAATGCCGATAATGTTGCGATTGGTCTTCACCATATCGAGCACGGACTGATTGGTCTTACCCTCGGAAGCGAACACATTGCCTTGAAGATCGTGTCCGTTGCAGAGTGAGTCTTTCATGAAGCGCACGGTGCTTGATCCAGAGTTGTCGAACACGAGGCTGAGTTCGCCTGTCTGTGCATGGTGCTTGAGCTGTTCCCAGCGAGTAATCTTTCCCGTTACGATTCCTTTTATCTCGTCGAGCGTGATGAGTGAGTCGCGGTTAGCCTTGTTGACCACGAGTGCAATGGCATCGGAGGCAATGAGTGCTTGTGTGGCATCTAGGCGATGTGAGCGGATGATGTTGCGCTCATTGTCGGAAAGCTTACGTGTTACAATAATGCAACGTACGCTATCGTTGACGAGCATTCGGATAGCTTGATCTTCGCTGACGTAGTGTGGCTTCATATTCGCTTCGGGGTAGGCCATTCCGTAGCTCTGTACGATGTTGTCCATAATGGGTTGGAAGGTTTCATCGATGGCTACCTTTACATCATATTCCTGCATCCAATTGGAATTTCCCTTCTTGTTGCTTTTACAAGCAGTGAGGAAGAGGGTGCAGCAGAAAGCGATGGAGAAGAAATAGAAAATGCGTTTCATTGTGTGATGTTTATTGTGCACAAATGTGTTTGCTATAAATGTAAATATGAGTGCAAAGGTATGCAAGCCTTTGAAATGCGCCAAATAAAAAGTCTAAAAAAGCGAGCAACAACTCTGAAGAATTGCTGCTCGCTTAATATGTGCGAATCTGTTGCTATTTGTGTAGCAATGCAGAATGCTAGCTTACTGTATACGGAAGCGGATAGGCAGACGGAACCATACGGGAACCGGATGACCTTGCTGCTTAGCGGGAACGAAGCGGTGAAGCTTACGTACCACGGCTGCCGCGGCTTGGTCGCACTCCCTAGAGAGTGACTTCTCTACCTTCACAGCGCTTACCGAACCATCTACGTCTACCTTGAAACGGAGCACTACAGTACCCTGCAGTTCTTGTTCCTGTGCGATAGCCGGGTAAACGAGGTTTTTGCTAACGAATGAAAGCAATGCTGCCTCGCCACCAGGATAGGTAGCCGGAACTTCTACGATGGCATTATCTACAACTTCGGGCTCCTTGGGTGGAACGGTAGTACCGCCAGCCTGCTGGTTTTCCTTCAAGTCGTCGATGTTGATACCCTTGTTGGGGTCGCCACCGTTGTCATAGTCTTGAGAAGAAATAGCGAACTTGTTCTTGGTAACCTCATCCTGAGTTTTGAGCTCTTTGGAGTGGTCTACCTTGTCGTCTTCTACGATCTTAGGCACGGTGAACTGGATAGATGACTTCACGGCCACCTTTTCCAATGGCTTCTCGTATTCGAGTTCGGGTTCTTTCTTCTTCTCTTCCTTCTTGGGTTCTTCTTTCTTGAGTTCCTGAAGTTCGGTTACTTCTTCAGTAGCCATATCCTTGTTCTTTGCCAATGCTGCCTCTACTGCCGATTTGGCAATGAGTGCTGCGGCTACAGCAGCAAGGATAATTACGACGATGATAATTGCACGGAGTTGGAACTTACCTTTGTTGGCGCGGTTACGATAAGCTCCGTACTCTTTGTTACGTCCTTCGAAGACCAGATCACACCATTGTCTGGATGCTAAATCTATTTTAGACATACTATTAATACTTCACTTATTGTTATTACTGCGCAGTGCCGTTCTTCAGAGCGTCAATCTTTGCTCTGTCGCCTTCTGCAAATTTATCAATCACATAGCGTCCGACGCTGCAGATCTGCATTTCGTCAAGCACTTGGATCAGGTTATCGTAGGTAGCCTTGTCAGAAGCCTTGATGATTACACTCGGGGTGTATTCGGCATTCTTGATCTTATTGAGGTCTTCCTTGTACTGAGCCTTTTGCTTTTGTTCTTGCTGAACGTTAGATGTCTGCATGCGGGCGTACTTAGCTTTCAGTGCCTCTACGGCTTTTACAGCTTGCGGGTTGCTTTCGAGAAGCATTTTGCGAATGCCGTTTTTGCCATAGGTGGTCTGGAAAAGCTTACCTTCATTGGGAATGTCGGTACCGCCAGTGGGTTTACCCTTGAAGTAGTAGAGCGTATTGTTCTCATCGATGAGAATGGTGATAGCTTTAGAGGCTGCTACCTGGCTCTGATTTTCTTCTTTGATGTCTTCCTTATCCGAAGGCATGGAGATTTCCATGGTCTGCGGCTTGAGAAGAGTGGTACAAAGCATGAAGAAAGTCACGAGCAACATGATCATATCCACCATCGGCGTGAAGTCCACGCGCGAGCTCATCTTCTTTTGTTTACTTCCTCCTAATTTTGCCATAATGTTCAAATTTTAGTTTTCTACGCCTTTGAGTGAGGTGATCAGATTGTAACGATTTTCCTCAATCTCGCGTAGAGAATCCATAACTCTTTTAATTACAGCGTAGGAAGTAGACTTATCAGCCTTGATTGCAATACGCATATTCTCGCCACACGCTTCACGTGCTGTGCTTACCCAGGTCTTCAGCTCATTGTTTACGCTGTCGCAAGGAATACCAGCTTGTTGGCTCTTGGTGAGGTACTCATTCTTGATATCTCCTTGTTTCAGCCACGCGCTAACGAGGTTGAGAGGAGTACCGAATGTAGGAGCCTGCGCAAATTCCTTCACTTCCTGCGGCGAAAGGCTCAACTTGCCAGCCTCGTTCATCGCATCAGCGAGTTTGGTGAGGCCTTCTGGTGAGTCCATGGTCATGAATACCTTGCCGTTCTTCTCAACGAAGATGGTGAGCAAGTTGGTAGAAGGAATCTTGATTTCAGATACCGAACCAGGTGTTACCACCTTGATGGGTTCTTCCTTAACGAAAGTTGCAGTCAACATAAAGAAGGTAAGCAGCAGGACCATGACATCGCTCATAGGCGTCATGTCTATGAACGTATCTTGTTTTTTAATTTTAAAACGTCCCATGTCTTAAATACCTTTTTATGCTATTAGTGAGTTGCAGAGAATGTTTCTACGATAGTGAAACCAACTTCGTCGAGGCTGAAAGTCAAGCGGTCGATCTTGTTAGTGAAGTAGTTGTAAGTGATAACGGCGAGTGCACCAGTTGCAATACCAGAGGCAGTATTTACAAGTGCCTCAGAGATACCTACTGAAAGTGCTGAAGAGTCAGCGCCACCTTCGCCTGCACCCATGGCAGAGAATGACTTAATCATACCGAGCACAGTACCGAACAGACCCATCAAAGTACCAAGGGTTACGATAGTACCGATGATAGGAAGGTTTTCCTGCATCATAGGCATTTCGAGAGCGGTAGCTTCTTCGAGTTCCTTCTGGATTGAGAGCACCTTCTGTTCCTTAGTCAGAGTAGTGTTCTCTTCCATTTCCTTGTACTTGCGGAGTGTAGCACCTACTACGTTGGCTACAGAACCACGCTGCTTGTCGCAGAGCTGCTGAGCCTTGGCGAGGTCGTTCTGCTTAAGAGCTACTTTGATTTCAGCAACGAACTTAGTGAGGCTTGTACGACCGTAAGCATTGCGGATAGCGAAGAAACGCTCGATAGCGAGAGCTACTACGGTTACGAACAAAGTCCAGATGATAGGCACAACGAAACCTCCTTTGTATACAGTACCGAGGATACCTGCGGGCTCGTAAGTGTTTTCTGAAAGGAATGAGAACATTGCTGTATCACCTTCAGTTCCCTTGAAGTTGCTCAGGTTACCTGCACCGAAGAGGTAGAGTGCCAAAGCGATAAAGAAACATACGATAATTACGGCGAAACCTGACTTGATGCCGGTAAAGCCCTTTGATTGTTTTTTGGGTGCACCCTTGGGTGCGCTAGCATTTGTAGTTGCCATTGCTGTTAAAATTAAATGTTTGTAGATTTTTAGTTGAATTGATTTCAGTTATTTGGTTTTTGCCATATTTGTGTTGCATACGGCACGATATTTCGTGGCAAAGATAATACTTAAAAATGCAACAATGGCTTTTTTGTTTCCTTTTTTTTAAGAAAATCGTGTGTTGAGAGTTTTTTTGGCTTTTCATTGTATGCCAAGGGGGGACGTTTCTCTTGTGAATTACAATAACAAAGGACTGCAATGGTGTGGTTGCAGTCCTTTTGTTAAGATATGGTTAATAGGCAAGGGATCGTGTCGCTTGTGCCTTTGTAGGGGGAAATGTATTTGCGCTGCATGTTTCTCTGTGTACCGAGGGCGTGTCGCCCTCGGTATTAGTTAAATGCTAGCTGAATATTTGTTCAAATTACTTGCTCATTGATACACTGCCCGAGCCAATCATTTGACCGTCGGCGAAGATGTAGGCTGAATAGTTGCCGCCGCCGAGGAACTCGTTGACTGGCACGTAGACTGTAACTCGAATTTCCTGTCCAGAGTATTCCACTGTCTTCGCGGCAGAATAACCGATGGAGCGGTTTTCGTAGTGGAAACTGCCCGATTGGCTCACCACTTGCTGTCCGGGCTTGAGCAGACGCACGTAGACGGTGCGATTGCCAGCCGAGGCGGTGACGTTGCGTGTGATGGTAAAACTGATAGCAAAGCGAGTGATGTCCTTGCTTCTCTTGGCATGTTTACCATTCTTCTTAAGCGGACTTACGCTTACGCCTGTGGCATTAAGTTGTGCGGCAATGGCTACTTTTTCGTTGAGATGGGTATTCTCTGCCTGAATGTTGGAGTTCTCTTGACGTGTACGTTCTGCTTCGGCACGCGCCATGTCGCGTTCTCCCACAAGTGTATGGTTTATTTGTTGAAGGGAGTCGACTTGACGGATGTAGTCGCGAAGTACGGCACGCACGGTGGCAAGTTCTCGCTTGAGGCGGAGAATCTCTGCCGAGCTGCTCGCTTTTGTCTTTTGGAGTTCTCGTAGCAAGGATTCGGCACGTTCTTGTTCGCGATTGAGGCGGTTGACTAGGGAATCGTCTTTGATGCCTTTCTTTAATTCGCCATATTGGCTAGCAAACTCGGCATATTGGTTTTCCATTTCTTTCTTGTCGAGTTCGGCAAGTTGGCGAAGTTCTGCCAATTCCTTTTCTTTATCTTCAAGTTTTTTCTTGTCGCCATTGCAGGCCACGAGAAGTCCGGCTGTGGCTAGCACCATGCCTGCGAGGGAAAGGTGGGTGAATTTACGCATGAAGTCGGTGGGGAGGTTTGTTTATAGAAAATGTATATATAATTGAGTAACGGGTTAACAGGGTAACGGGTAGAATCGTGCATCTTTTTAGACGTAACTTACCTGTTAGCTTGTCAACCCGTTCTCTTGTTAACCGAAAAAAGGTTATTCAATCACAGTGGTCCATCCATGTACATCGGGCTCAGTACCATATTGGATCGCGCGAAGATGTGTATAAAGTTTTTCGCTCCAAGGACCGGGTTTGCCATCCTTTGAGATGACGTAGCTTTTATGGTTCTCTAAATCGTCGATTTTGCGGATAGGGCTAATCACGGCAGCTGTGCCGCAAGCACCAGCTTCTTCGAACGTAGAGAGTTCTTCTTCGGGGATGGGGCGCACTTCTACTTCCATGCCCAAGTCTTTGGCAAGTTGCTGCAGACTGCGGTTGGTGATGGAAGGAAGAATTGACGATGACTTCGGCGTGATATACTTGCCGTCTTTGATACCGAAGAAGTTGGCAGCGCCGCATTCGTCGATGTACTTTTTCTCCTTTGCATCCAAGTAGAATTCTGAAGCGTATCCTGCATCGTGAGCCATCTTGTTGGCAGCAAGGCTTGCGGCATAGTTGCCGCCCACCTTATAGCGGCCGGTGCCCAGAGGAGCTGCACGATCGTATTCGCGAATAATCACGTAATCGTTGGTGGCGAAACCTCCCTTAAAGTAGGGACCTACGGGGGATACGAAAATCATAAACAAGTATTCATCGGCAGGATGAACGCCCACCTGTGCACCCGTACCAATCAAGAGCGGACGGATATAGAGTGAAGCTCCGCTCTCGTAGGGAGGTACAAAGCGTTCGTTGAGCTTTACTACTTTTTTCACCATATCCTCAAATAGTTCGGTGGGAAGTTCGGGCATCAGAATGCCGCGGCAGGTGCTTTGGAGGCGTTCGGCATTGTCTTTAATGCGGAAAGCGCGAACTTTGCCATCAGGACAGCGGAAAGCTTTCATTCCTTCAAAGGCTTCTTGACCATAGTGAAGGGCAGTGGCGGCCATGTGTATGTTGATAATGTCGGACGAGGATACTTCGATCTCGCCCCACTTTCCGTTGCGGTAGTAGCAGCGTACGTTGTAGTCGGTGGGCATGTAACCAAACTTGAGGTTGGCCCAGTCAATGTTTTCCATAATCGTGATGTTATGTGTTTGTTGTGTTGTGATTTTGCCCACAAATTTAAACATTATATTCATAGGGTGTATGCTTAAATGTAGGTTTTCTGCTTTTACGTCGTTTTATTTCCTTGCATATTCTCGGGTATTTCGTTTATTTTGCCTTGACTTGTTTTTACCTTGCACAATATTTTTGTATTCTGCTTATTTTCAGAGTGTTGTATTGTGTAGGTCGGTCTTCTCCTCGTTGCTAGCGTCTTATTTTCGTTTGCACTATATGGTAGAATTTTTCCACTATGGCATTCCGTTTTTTTTATTGAATGAGGAAAGTCGTGGTAACAAAAGAGTAAACAGTGTGTAGGCAAAATGTGCTTGCCTATACGCCCGTGATATTTTGTATCTCAACGTATTGTGAATGAAAGTGATGCTGGTGTAGGGATTTTTTGTGAAATGGTCTCATGCGCGCGTACGCGTATATTATAATGTGTAATGCTATAAAACGAAAATAAGAAGTGGGGACGAAGAGTCTTTCTTCGTCTCCACTCCTTATGATAGTCTTTGTTAGTAGATTTATATTTCAGAAATAAAATAGGGCTATCCTTAAATCAATGGCATTCCCCATTCACGGCATTCCTTGCGCATTTCTTCTGGCCAAATGCTTGCTTGGATTTCGCCGATGTGAGCTTTGTGAAGCAGCACCATGCACAGACGGCTCTGGCCAATGCCGCCACCGATAGAGAGGGGAAGTTCTCCACTGAGTAAGCGCTGGTGGAAATAGAGCGATTCGCGTTGCTGCTGACCTTCTATTTCAAGTTGACGGAGTAAGGCTTCGCGGTCAACGCGGATACCCATTGAAGATAGTTCGAAAGAACGGCCGAGCACGGGATACCAAATGAGAATATCTCCATTCAATCCTTCAAGGCCATTTTCGGCCATGGTCGACCAATCGTCGTAGTCAGGTGCGCGGCCATCGTGCTTCTTGCCATCGCCAAGTTTCCCACCAATTCCTATTACAAAAACAGCACCATATTTGCGACAAATTTCGTCTTCGCGCTCTTTCGGTGTGAGGTCGGGATACATCTGGCGAAGTTCTTCGCTATGGATGAAGTGAATCTTTTCGGGTAGGAAAGATTGGATAGAATCGTACGTTTCACATACGAGATATTCTGTGCGTCGGATGGCTGCATAGATGCGTTCCACCACGTTGGTGAGGAAAGCGAGCGTACGATTTTCCTTTCTGATTACGGCTTCCCAGTCCCACTGGTCTACGTAGAGTGAGTGCAGATTGTCAAGCTCTTCATCGGCACGAATAGCATTCATGTCAGTGTAGATACCATGGCCTTCGGGAATATGATAGTCAGCAAGAGTGAGTCTCTTCCATTTGGCCAATGAGTGTACTACCTCGGCCTTTTGATCGCCTAGGTCTTTAATGGGGAACGTTACGGGGCGTTCCACTCCATTGAGGTCGTCGTTGATACCGAGACCTTGCAGCACAAAGAGCGGAGCGGTGACACGACGCAGACGAAGCTCAGTGGCTAGGTTTTGCTGGAAAAAGTCTTTTATGAGTTTGATGCCTTGCTCGGTCTTGTGCATATCGAGAAGGGCTTTATAGTTCTTAGGTCGTATGAGCTGACTCATTATTGTTGTATGGTGTGAATATGTTGTTTTTAGGGATAAGTTGTTGCTTTTCTTTGAGTGAGTGGCTGCTAAAGCAACGCAAAGGTAGTGATTATTTGCCAATCGATAAAATTTTCAGAGAATAACTTACGTTTTGTATGGTGGTTAGGTAAACATAATTTCAAAATGAAAACAAAATAGGGTATGGAAATAGGCTGATGACGTATTTGTTCACACTGAGGTTCATCGTATTACTGGCTCGTTTGAGGCTAGTGCAACGAAATTTCATGCTTGATACATTCTTCCTTTATATTGATTGTAGTCACAGCTTCGGATATTCCCTCTATCTCTCAGTGTACGTATGTTTTTAAACATATAAATATCCTTTTGCATATACGGCCGAAACTTCTAATTTTGTCATTTGAAAACATTCAGGATGAAGAAGAACATTACATCGGTGTGTGGTGTCAAGTCTTGTAGTCTATCCTCGTATGTTTTTTCTAGTTTGAAATATCTATTCTACACTCTTTTACACTAATGAAAAAGTATCTACTTCTAATTGCTACACTGCTCACATCGGCGATAGGAACATGGGCCGACAATACCCATCCTATTGATACTTACGTAGAGCCTCGTGTTAGCGGTGAGACTGCGCCTGCCGACGAGTGGAATGCGCTGAGCGATGGGGTGCATGCCACGTGGGCTAATCGTGATGAGCATTATCAACTGCTTCGGGTGCCGCAACTTGTCGAAAAATCAGAGGCTGAACTATCGGCTTGGAAAGGTGAACGCGCCAATATTGAGGCCGTACTTTTTAGTAAAACCAATCAGGGATCGTTGAGGGTGCGTTTCGTGGATAATAGCGGAAATGCAGTGAATTGGTGTTCGGCACGCTTTATTAACTACGTGATTACCGATGATTTTAAAGCCTGTGGCTCCAACAATATGAAGTCGGTACAATGGCTCTCTCCTGATGTGATAGATCAAGATAAAGCCCACGATGTGCCTGCTATGGAGACGCGTCCAGTGTGGTGCTCTATCGAGGTTCCACGCGATGCTGCTGCGGGTAAGCAATTGGTAAAGTTACAGGTGCTGAATGATAAAGATGCAGTGGTAAAAACGCTCAATCTCACCATCAACGTGTTGAACCGCACATTGCCCACAGTAGATAAACAGAAATTCCATCTCGACCTTTGGCAACAGCCCTATTCTGTAAACCGCTACTATGGTGTGGAGCGTTGGAGCGATGCACATGTGGAAGCACTTCGCCCTTACTTGGAAGCGCTCGGAAAGGCAGGGCAGAAGGTGGTGAGCACCATCATGTTCTACGAACCTTGGGGAAATCAATCGCATGATAAATTCTCGGCCATGGTCACGACTACCAAGAAGGCTGATGGCACATGGAGCTACGATTATAGCATTTTCGATAAGTACGTTAACCTTTGTGCAGAATGCGGCATAAAGGAGCAAATCAACTGCTACTCAATGGTTCCATGGGATAAGAAATTCCGCTATTTCGATGAAGCTACAGGCAAAGAAGTTGACCTCACGGCCGAGACATCTTCTGATGATTACAAAAATCTGTGGAAAAACTTCCTCGATGCCTTTAAAACCCATCTTCTGGAGAAGGGGTGGTTTGAGAAAACTTGTATTGCCATGGACGAACGTGGAGAGGCCGATATGCTCAATGCTTACGCCATTGCCAAGGAAAAAGGCTTTAAAATGGCACTTGCTGGTAATTATCATCAGTCGCTCAGCCTTCGCTTAGACGACTATTGTGTAGCGCTCAACCAAGTGCAGAAGTTTGGTTCCTCACAACTCAAGTATCGTAAGGAACATGGCATGCCCACCACGCTCTACGTATCGTGTGCCGATGCCGAACCCAATATATTCACGAATTCTCTGCCCGCTGAGGCTGCTTTCCTCCCGCTCCACGCAGCAGCTAATGATTTAGATGGCTTCCTCCATTGGGCTTGGATTAATTGGAACGACAATCCTCTGACAGACTCTCGTTATCGCCTTTTCGGTAGTGGAGATACTTACTTCTATTATCCAGGTAATCGCTCTTCTGTACGCTTTGAGCGCCTTATCGAAGGAATTCATCAGTATGAGAAGGTGCAGATTCTCAAAGAAGAGTATAAGAACGACGCCAACAAGTCAAAGCAACTTAAGACTTTGCTCGATGAGTGCCAAGACTACATCGTCATGGGTGAGGAGTGTGCTGCCAAGGTGAATCGACTCGAGGACTTCCTTAATGGGAAAGAAGTGACTATGCCGGAACAAATCCCCTCGGGTTACTATAAAATTCAAGTAGATGACACCCACTATGCTAAAGCTGCAGCGAACCTCACAAAGTGGAATACGGAACTGAGTTCGCAGACCACGTTTGATATCTTTGAAGTATCGGGCACATACGATGCTTTCACCATTAAATTGAAAGGACGTACGAACAACATCGGCGTTGATCCCGCAGGTACTTCACGCCTCTTTGTCGACCAAACGGCTCTCAGCAAGTACTCCATGACCAAGACCGACGATGGCAAGGTGATTCTGAAAAATGCAAGCAAATTTGTTTACGTAAATAATGGCACGTTTACGATGAACGACAAGCAATCTACGCCTCTCAAGTTCATCCTCGTTGAAGCAAAAGATAATGCTGATGCTGCCGATCAGCTCGAGCGTACCACCCTCTTTAGCACCCTTGCAGGTGGTATGGATATACCCCCTTATCGTATTCCAGGTATCACTCGTGGAAAGGATGGTCGCCTCATAGCCAGTGTTGCTCGCTTAGTCTCTGGCACCGACCCTGGTTTTGGTCAAGTGGACTGTGTTGTGAAGATTAGTGACGACAATGGGAAAACTTGGAGCCCGAAGGAAATAGATGTGGCCGTGGGCAATGCTTCGCTTATCAATAATAAGAAAACCCCTATGGAGGCCGCCTATGGAGATCCCGCTGTGGTGATGGATCGCGAACACAATGAGGCATTGGTAATGGCAGTAGGTGGTTGTACTGTTTATACCAATGCAACTACGAATCGTCAAAACCCCAATATTATTGCTGCTATTCATAGCAAGGATGGTGGAGAGACCTGGGAAACTCCCGTGGAACAGACCGAAGCTATTTACGGACTTTTCGATAGCGGTAAGCCCATGGCTGCCGGGTTTATAGGTGGCGGAAAGTTGTTCCAGAGCCGCGTGGTAAAGGTGGGCGAGTACTATCGTCTCTATGCAGCTCTAGCAGCACGTCCTAATGGTAATCGTGTGATTTATTCCGATGATTTCGGTCGGACATGGAAAGCGCTCGGAGGAGCCTCTGCCACTCCCGTGGCAGAAGGTGACGAACCCAAATGCGAGGAATTGCCTGATGGCCGTGTGATTCTCACTAGTCGTACTGCAAGTGGTCGATGGTTTAATATCTACACCTATTCTAATACGCGTACGGGTGAAGGTGGATGGGATAACATGGTGAAGGGTACCTTTAGTGGGCTCAGCGCTGTGCCAAGTGCCAATCCTACCAATGGCGAAATGCTCATCGTTCCAGCTAAGCGCACTGCTGATAGTAAGCCCGTCTATGTGGCTCTTCAGTCAATACCTACGGGAAGTGGTCGCAACAATGTGGGTATATTCTATAAGGAACTTGCCAACATGAGCGATATGCGCGACCTTGCTGCCTTCTCTAAAGGTTGGGATGGATTCTTCCAGGTGAGCAATACTTCCTCTGCTTATAGCAGTCTCGACCTTCAGGCCGATGGACAGATAGGTTTCTTCTATGAGGAAACTCTCTATAAGTGGGGCACTAAGGCCAATCCTGTGAGCACAAGTTTTCCCACAGGTCAGGGACAGCACAACTTCGATGGTTTTGAAAACATCTACGTGCCTATTGCCCTCGATGTCCTCACCGATGGTAAGTATACAGTGAGCATGGATCTTAATCGTGGCGATTTTCTCAAGACGTACTTCAGTGAGGTAATTGCTGCTAGCACCGAACTTTCAGCGGCTCAGATCGCTGACGCCAAATCTGTGGTTGGTAAATTGTCTGACGAGCCTACCGTTGAACAGATTGATGCTATCTATGCGATTATCGGTGTAAAAGGCGTAACGCCTAACCCAGAGACACAGCCCGAGGGGACTCCTACGCTCAGTAATGAAAAGGTGTCTCATTGGTATAAATTCTCTTCTGCTCGTTCGAGTAACTATTTCCCAACCTCTAAAGGTGCAGGAAATGCAGTGCGGAGCCAAAACGATGCTAGCACACATTCCTCAGAATGGAAATTCGTAGATCGCAACGATCGCACTTTCGACATTGTCAATCGTGCTGATGGTCTCTATCTTTCTCCTCTTTCCGATAACAATAAACCTCTGCTCTGTGTAGCTGCCCAACCTACTAGCGGGTGGAAATTTCTCGCCAGCAGTAGTACTGGTTACTTTATCATCGTCTGCGATGCGAATCATGCAGAGATAAATCAGACAAATCCTGGGTTGAGCTATATGCTCTACAATTGGGGCTATAATTCTAATAATGACAACGCTTACCGTTTCAACGAAGATGGATGTCAGTTTAGTTTCATTGCCACTGATACTGAAAATGCGTCAAGTACAGGTATTTCTACATTAACCATGACTCCTTATTCTGAGCACTGGTACGACCTTACTGGTCGTCGCACTCCAATACGCGGTAAAGGAGTCTATGTTTCTAACAATGGACGGAAGGTAGTTCATTGAACATAGAATAGTATACAACACTTTTAATAGAAAATCCCTGAAAGGTTCTTAGGTCTTTTAGGGATTTTTTGTGGGTTGATACGCTTACGAATCGAATGATAGTTCATCAAGAATTTTTGATAGTAGTTGTTATCCAGTGTGTTTCAGTGTACTCTTTAAGTATATTGTTGTTAGGCTAAAAGGCCGTTGAAGTTTTCTTAGAACGTTATCTAAGTCATCGTCCTTCGACTGAAGGACATGCGTCCCCCGACCGAAGGACATGCGTCCCTCGACCGAAGGACATGCGTCCCTCGACCGAAGGACATGCGTCCTTCGACCGAAGGACGATAATATGAACGGCCTTTTCGGGTAACTTGAATGCCTATGTAGAGATATTTATTCCTTAAGTTTAGGAATTAGTAGAACTGGCTGAATTATCATGCAAGTCGAATGCAATCAAGCTAGCTTGAATTGCTGAGTCGCAGACGATAATTCAGCCCGTCCATCCTAAATCCGAAAGTTTCCAAAGTGTTTAATGATACGAAAAAAGCGAGATAAATCAATGTTTATCTCGCTCTGTCGGAAAGAGGCGACTCGAACGCCCGACCCCTACGTCCCGAACGTAGTGCGCTACCAACTGCGCTACTTTCCGATTTTGGTGATGCAAAAGTACGGACATTTTGCCTAATGGCCAAATTTTTTGGTATTTTTGTTGACCTTTTTTCGTAATCAGAGACGATTGTGTCAAGCTGCTCAATGGATAAATGTGCTTGTAATGGAAAAGGGTATAGTTTGGGTGATAGTAGGAAACAATGGGTAATTTTAATGGCGGATGTCATTAGAATACTAGAAAAAAAGGCTTTGTCTTCTACCTATAACGCACAGGGTATTATCAAATTTGTGGGCGAAGCGTCTTGCGTAGGTTGGTCAAGTTGTTGATAGACTACTTGCTTTACCTATACAAGGAGCTTCGCCCACTATGTAAATAGAGATGGACTTACCTCGTTTGCAGGATGCGTTGAGAGCCAAGGGCTTTCCTCGCTGTGATAAACAATGGTGAACTAGAGTTCCTCTAAGATGTGCTTGAGCACTACGGTAGCAGAGATTTCACGGTTGGCAGCTTCGGGGATGACGAGTGAACGCGGCGATTCAATCACGCTATCAGTCACAATCATGTTACGACGTACGGGCAGGCAGTGCATGAATTGTGCATTGTTGGTTACGGCCATGTGGGCATCATCGATCGTCCACGACATGTCTTTGGAAAGAATCTTGCCATAGTCGGTGGGATGGGTTACGCCAGGGCAGCTCCAGTTTTTAGCATATACAAAATCAGCACCTTCGAGCGCTTTCATCTGGTCGTATTCTACGTGTGCATCACCCACAAAGAGAGGATCAAGTTCGTAGCCATGCGGCTGAGTTACCACGAAGTCGACATCGGCAGCACGCATCCATTCAGCAAAACTATTGGGTACGGCTTGCGGAAGGGCGCGAGGGTGGGGAGCCCAAGTGAGCACCACTTTGGGGCGTTTTTTCTCCTTATGTTCCTCTATGGTGATGAGGTCGGCAAAGGCTTGTAAGGGGTGAGCGGTGGCACTTTCCATAGAGAATACGGGACGACCACTATACTTGATAAACTGCGAAAGAATGTTCTCTGCATAGTCGGCATCGCGGTCGGTTAGTCCGGCGAATGTACGCACGCCGATGAGGTCGCAGTAAGAGGCCATCACGGGAATGGCTTCAAGCAGATGTTCGCTCTTGTCGCCGTCCATCACCACACCGCGTTCTGTTTCGAGTTTCCAAGCACCCTGATTCACATCGAGCACCACAACGTCTAGACCAAGGTTGCGAGCCGCTTTTTGCGTAGAGAGGCGAGTGCGCAATGAATTGTTGAAGAAGATGAGCAAAGCCGTCTTGTGATGTCCTAGTTTCTCATGCATATAGCGGTTCTTCTTAATTTCCGCAGCTTCGGCTAAAGCCTTGTCGAGTGGACCGAGATCCTGTACGTGAAGAAATGATTTCATAAGCAGTAATGTGTATTTGTGGCGGGCAAGGAAAAGATTCTTTTATAGAAATGCAATTCTTGTGTCGTAGCCTAATTTGGCGACAAAAATAGCATTTATTATTGTATACGCACTTGCATATTCACTTTTTGTTTGGTAATGGCCGTGAAAAGTTGTACTTTTGCCTTTGATATCCTATTCTATAAAGGAATATTTCTTATCGGATGGGATTTTATTTTCAGTAAACAAAACAATAACTCCATTAAAACGAGAAAACAATGAAGAAAGCACTTATACTCCTGTCGCTCGCAGTCATGCCTTTTGCATTTAGTTGCGCAAAACAATCGAATCATGGTCAAGCTGTAGCCTCTAATCAGACAGAAGCTCAGCTTGTTGACAACCAGAGCAACTTTACCATCAAGACGATTCCAACCAATGTGCACGGAGAGGCTATCATGCAAGCCATTGCCGACAAATACAAAGGCAAGGTGGTATTGTTCGACTTCTGGGCTACTTGGTGTGGTCCTTGCAGAATGGCGATGAAGCAGGTGGATGAGATAAAGCCCGAACTGATGAAGAAAGGCTGCGTGTTTGTATATGTTACTGGTGAAACTTCGCCAGAGAAGACGTGGAAGGAGATGATAACCCACATTGATGGAGATCATTATCGCCTCACTGGTCAGCAGTGGAGCGAACTTTGCCAGTCGCTCAATATTCCTGGAATCCCAGCCTATCTGTTGCTCAATAAAAAAGGTGAAAAGGTGTATGACAATCTTTCGCAAGGTGGCTATCCTGGAAGTGAAATCTTGAAGAATAACATAGAAGTGGCTCTCACTGAATAGTCTTCGTCCTTATAAAGCAAAGTCCTATGAATCGGAAGCAAAATAAGAAACGTTCTATGTCGCTCAGTGCTAGTATGCTGCTGGTAGTGGTAGCATTGGCAGGTGCTTGTTTTGCAAAGAATAAGTGTTCGACCGATGACCCAGTGTCTACTACGGCGATTGCGGCAGAGGATCCGCTGCAAAAAGCAGAGGTTTCATCGACTGGGCAAGATACAAGTGCTGTAAAACAGGGGGAGAATGCATGTGCGGAACTCTGTATCCCTCGTTATGAATGTTCGCGTGGTGGACAAGTTGTTCAGCATGTGGGGTATACCCTCTCGTACGATTCCGATTTTAAAACCCCGCAGTGGGTGGGGTGGACGATTACGACCGAAAAAGCCCAAGGCACAGTGCCTAGATATGACAAGTTTGGGCCTGACCCCGAAGTGCGTGGAGCACAAGCTTATGATTCCGATTATAAAGGGAGTGGCTATGATCGCGGCCACATAGCGCCTGCGGGTGATATGAAATGGAGCGAGGAAGCCATGCGTGAATCGTTCTATTTGACAAATGTGTGTCCACAAAATCGGAATCTCAATCGTGGAGATTGGAAAGAACTCGAGGAACTAGAGCGTGAATGGGCCTTGCAGTATGGCTCTGTGAGTATTACGGCAGGTCCTATTTATAACTCGAAGCAGCCACAACGCATTGGGGCCAACCATGTGGCTGTGCCTGATGGGTTCTTTAAAGTGTTGCTTGTGGGCTATCCTAATAATCCCAAGGCTTATGGTTTCCTATATAAGAACGAAGCTGGTAGTAGGCCCATGAAGAGCTATCAACTTAGCGTGGACGAGGTGGAGCGCATTACGGGAATGGATTTCTTTTCAGCATTACCCGACGATGTGGAAAATCGTATAGAGGCTGAAAAACCTGCGTTGTAAAGCGTTGCCCAAGTCTTGCATAAAAAATAACTACCTAAAAAAAAGTATCCAATCAGCATGGACAGAATATTCGTACTCCTCCTCGCTATCTTGGCCTATGTGCCATCGATGGCGCAGGATGAAGGTGATCCTATGTTTGCGACCACTTATCGTCACGTGCCAAAGACGTTCCGTTATCGCGTTAGCTTGAACGATAAGGCAGGAACTTCCTACAGTCTGAAACATCCAGAGAAGTTTCTATCAGAAAAAGCATTGGAGCGCCGCAAACGTTACAGGTTGAAGGTCGATGAATACGACCTTCCCGTGTCGTCTGCTTACACTCAGAAACTCCAAAAAATGGGGCTTCACATCTGCAACATGAGCAAGTGGAACAATACGGTAGTGGTAGAAACTGCCGATACAATGCAAATGCAAGTTGTGCGTCGACTGCCATTTGTTCGAAGTGTTCGTCGGGTGTGGGAAAGTCCAGATAGTCTGCCCATAATTCCCGAACGTGGTCCGCGTCAAGCGCAAGTGACAAATAAGCGAGATACCACCCTTACTAGCTATTACGGCTATGGACAGCAGCAAGTGACAATGCTTGGCGTAGATAAACTCCATGAAATGGGCTATCGTGGCCAAGGCATTGTGATAGGTGTGATAGATGGAGGATTCTATAATGCCGATCTTATGAAAGGCTTTTCTCAGCAGCATCTACTCGGTACGCGCAACTTTGTGCGTCCCCAGAAATGCGTATTTGAAGAGTTGGAACATGGCATGATGGTGCTCTCGTGTATTGCCGCAAATGAACCTCATTATCTAGTGGGAACGGCTCCCGAAGTGTCTTACTATCTATTGCAGAGCGAGGATGGTGAGAGTGAACAACTCGTGGAAGAAGATAATTGGTGTGCAGCTTTAGAATATGCCGATAGCGTTGGTTGCGATGTTGTGACAAGTTCGTTAGGCTACTATCAGTTCGACCACAAAGATCAAGACCATTTTTATCGCGAGCTAGATGGTTATACAGCCTTAAATAGTCGGAGTGCCTCGTTGGCTGCTTCGAGAGGCATAATCTTGCTTAATAGCGCGGGTAATAGTGGTATGTCGGCTTGGAAGAAGATAGGTTTCCCAGCAGATGGTCGTGACATGTTGGCCGTAGGTGCAGTACAGAGCGACAGCTTAAATACCCCTTTCTCATCTATAGGCAATAGTGCGGATGGAAGAATCAAACCCGATGTGATGGCTATGGGGCAGGCTTCTGCAGTATACGAAACCGATGGTACGGTGACCAACGCTAATGGAACCTCCTTCTCTTGCCCTACCATGGCAGGAGCAGTAGCTTGTCTGGTACAAGCCTATCCCAATCGTCGTCCTACCGATATTATCAAAGCTTTGCAACAAAGCGCCAACAATGCCGCTCATCCCGATAATATTTTCGGCTATGGCATTCCCAATGTGATGAAGGCTTTCAACCTTTTAAAGTAAGCGAGAAAATATGAACGCTGAAGAAGTTGTAGAATATCTGCATGGCAAAGGCATTAAGCCCACCACCAATCGCATCCTGGTGGTGAAGGCCATGCATCAAGAGGCGCGTCCGCTCTCATTGTCTGATTTGGAGAATATCATGCCCTTGATGGACAAGTCTAGCATATTCCGTGTGCTTACGCTCTTTCAGCAGAATGATGTGGTACATACTTTCGAGGATGGCCGAGGTATGCTTAACTATGAGTTATGTCATCATGAGGGTGTGTGTAATCATTCCGATGGTCATTCCCATTTCTATTGCGAACAATGTCAGCGTTCTTTTTGTCTCGACCATACGTGTCTGCCAGAATTTCATCTGCCCGAGGGATTTTCCGTACATTCTGTGTCGTTGGTGATTAAAGGCACGTGTGCCGAATGTGCCAAGAGGGGTAGCAAGGCAGAGTAGAGACCTCTTCTTGCCTCAATGGGTATATTCTCCCCTTATCTAGTAGGGTATATTCTTCTATATAGTTAGAAAATGTATTTACCTATTTAATAGTTGGCCCCATTTGGGGGAAAGGGGCATTTAAAAGTTCCCTTACGTTTTCATACTCTTATCTAGCGTTTTTCAGAATAGCTATCCACCATCTATGTACAACGATCCATTTATCTCTTCCCCCTCTCAGCATCCAGATGAAGTGGCACGTCCAGCAGCCGTGTCTCTTCTTGAACTCAATAGTATGGTGCGTGCAGCTTTGACTCACACGCTAAGGGATTGCTATTGGATTGTAGCGGAAATTAGCGAACTCCGTGTGGCAAGCAATGGGCATTGCTATATGGAACTCGTGCAGAAGGACGAATATAGTGGCGGACTTGTGGCCAAGGCGCGAGCAAACATTTGGCGTCAAAACTATCCGATGCTTAGTAGTCTCTTCCTTCGTGTAACAGGGCAGCGACTTGATGCAGGAATGAAAGTGATGCTCGGGGTGACCATTACTTTTCATGAACTTTACGGCTATTCGCTCAATGTGATAGACATTGAACCTTCCTATACACTTGGTGATTTGGCTCGTCAGAGGCAGGAAATTCTTCGTCAGCTAGAGGAAGATGGTGTGCTAGAACTCAATAAAGAACTTCCTTTGCCGCGAGTGATACGTAATGTGGCTATTGTGTCGAGCGCTTCGGCTGCAGGCTATGGCGACTTTTGCAATCAACTTCAGCAGAGTGGTTTCTTTTTTAACGTGAAGTTATTCGCTGCCGTTATGCAAGGCGATAAGGTGGAACAAAGCATTCTCTCTGCGCTCGATAAAGTGCTGGCAGATGATGAAGATTGGGACGTGGTGGTGATTATCCGCGGAGGAGGTGCAAGTACTGATTTACATGGATTTGACACTTATCTCCTAGCAGCTACTGTAGCGCAGTTTCCGATTCCTGTGCTGACAGGGATAGGCCATGAGCGCGACGATACAGTGATTGACCTCGTGGCCAACACTCGACTCAAAACGCCTACCGCTGTGGCGGCCTTTCTCATTGATAGCCGACAGAATGAAGTAGGTCAGCTTCAATTCTTGATACAGCGGCTTCAGCAAGCAGTGGAACAACGTTTATTGCAAGAGCGTAACAGAGTGGATGCGTTGAATCGAGACATACGTTATGGCGCTTCAGTGGTAACAGAGCAAGAGAAAGGGCAATTTCAGCAACTTGTACATCGCTTTGAGCTATCCTCCTCACGCTATGCGAGCAGTCAGCGCGAAAAACTTCTTCGTCTCCGTTCGCGCCTAGAAATATTGACCGACAGAAACTTGCAAATGGCACACCATGAATTGCTGCCCTACGAAGCACGCATTCATACGGCCGTGCGTAATCTGTTTCTCGCTTATCATCATAAACATGATATATTAGAACGTAGTATTCAGTTGGCTTCGCCTGAGCGTATTTATGCCATGGGCTTCAGCATTGCTTCGTGTCAGGGGCGCGTAGTGAAGTCGGCCAGGCAGTTGAAGCCAGGCGATGTGTTGCTCACAACCTTTCAGAATGGTTGTGTGACGAGTATCGTCGATGGCGATTCCCAAAATACTTAGCATCCACTGTGTGCGTGGTTGCCATAATCCGAGAAAAAAGCTCCTATATATAAATAGGAAAGTCTGCATAACCAATAGAATTTCTTACCTTATCTTATCGTGGCAAAGAAGACAATGAAATACGAGGAAGCCATGACGCGCCTCGAAACTATCGTTCAGGGTTTTGAACAGAATACCCTAGAACTCGATCAGCTCACAGCTCAGCTTGCTGAAGCGCAGGAGCTTATAAAGTTTTGCAACGCAAAGTTGCAGCAAGTAGAAACAGATGTAAAGAAACTACTCGAAGATGAGCAAGAATAAACTGGCAAAGTTTGCCGACATGGAGAGTTATCCTCACGTGTTTCAAGTCCCCAATGTGGCTACCGACACCACGCCTTTCCCGCTGAAAGGTCGATGGAACGAAGACTTTTTCCACAATTCTCACCCCATCGTATTGGAGTTAGGTTGTGGACGTGGTGAATATACTGTGGGCCTTGGACGCCTTTTCCCCGACAAAAACTTTATCGGGGTGGACATTAAGGGAGCACGTATGTGGACGGGAGCCACAGAGTCGCTTCAAGAAGGCATGAGCAATGTGGCATTCCTTCGCACACACATCGAGTTTATTGATCGCTTCTTCACTCCTGGCGAAGTGGCTGAGATTTGGCTTACTTTCTCCGATCCACAGATGAAGAAGGTTACAAAGCGACTGTCCTCTACCTATTTCATGGAGCGTTATCGTCGTTTCCTCACCGATGGTGGCCTAATACATCTCAAGACGGATAGCAATTTCCTCTCTACCTATACGGGCTATATGGTGGAAAAGAATCATTTGCCTGTAGATTTTCGCACAGATGATCTTTATCATACACTCGCTGCAGAAGAGGACGAGGAGGTGAAGCAAATCCTCGGTATTCAAACCTACTACGAACAGCAGTGGATTGCTCGTGGACTTACTATCAAGTATCTCAAATTTCATCTTCCGCAGGAGGGTGAACTCGTAGAGCCAGAAATGGAGATAGAGCTTGACGACTACCGCAGCTACAATCGTTCAAAGCGAAGCGGACTCGCCACTAGTAAATAAAGTATTCAATGGATTACAAATTTATTTGCGGAATTGGTTAACATGTGAGAGGGGTGACTTATAATAGAATAGGTGTTACATAATGTCGGGCTATAAACTAGCTGCTTGAAAATAAGTTAACATCTAATCTCTCCAAATGATATCCTCTTCCGATAAAGCATAATATTAATCAGCAATGGCAACACAAAAAGAAAATATAGAAGGTGGAGAATTGATTCACCTTTATCCGAAACTCATCCTAGATGCGCTTGCTCAAGTGCGTTACCCTGGTAATGGAAAAAATTTGGTGGAAAATGAAATGATAGAGGACGATCTTCGCATCGACGGCATGCATGTGTCCTTTTCCATCATATTTGAGAAGAATACCGACCCATTCCTTAAGTCGGTGGTGAAATCAGCCGAAGCCGCTATTCATACCTATGTGGGTAAATGTGTAGAAGTGGAGATAAAGACAAAGAGTCGTCAAGCAGCACGTCCCGAACCAGGAAAGATGCTCCCGCAGGTAAAGAATGTAATCGCCGTGAGCTCGGGCAAAGGAGGTGTTGGAAAAAGTACGGTAGCAGCAAATCTAGCAGTGGCACTCGCTAAATTGGGATATAAGGTTGGATTGCTCGATGCGGATATATTTGGCCCTTCCGTGCCGAAGATGTTCCACATGGAGGCCGAGAATATCTTTGCTGAGATGAAAGATGGTCGTCAAGTGCTCATTCCCGCAATGAAGTATGGGGTGAAGATTTTAAGTATAGGCTTCTTTGTTAACCCCGACACGGCCACACTTTGGCGTGGAGGTATGGCCTCAAATGCGTTGAAGCAGCTCATAGCAGATACCGATTGGGGAGAACTCGACTATTTTGTTCTTGATACTCCTCCTGGAACGAGCGATATTCATCTTACTCTGCTTCAAAACCTCGCCATTACGGGTGCTGTCATCGTTAGCACGCCGCAAGCTGTTGCTTTGGCTGATGCTCGTAAGGGCATTGATATGTATCGCAATGAGAAGGTGAATGTACCCATTCTTGGTATGGTAGAAAATATGGCATGGTTTACGCCCGCCGAACTTCCAGAGAATAAATACTATATCTTCGGGCGTGAGGGTGTGAAGCGCTTGGCCGACGAAATGGGGGTACCTCTGTTAGGACAAATTCCCATTGTGCAGAGTATATGTGAGAGTGGTGATGAGGGAGAACCCGCTGCTGTAAAGGATAACACCATGACTTCGCTTGCTTTTAGCTCATTAGCGGAAGCTGTGGTGAAAGCCACGGAGAAGAGAAATGCCACTTTGCCAGAAACGGAAATTGTTGCGATGAATAAGAAATAATAAATAAGGATGCAGGGGATGATGACTAACAGGTAAGCATGTCGAGAGAATTTATAGAATTTGATGTAGAACGTTGTTTCCTCCATTATCCTAGCTTATCCCTGCCTCGTTATCTCATCGATACCCATTAAACAGAAAAAAATATGCTAAAAATAGGAGATAAAGTACGTTTCCTGAATGATGTAGGAGGCGGAACAATTAGTGGTTTCCAGGGAAAGGATATCGTGCTAGTAGCCGATGAAGATGGTTTTGAAATTCCCACATTGGCCTCGGAGGTCGTGGCAGTGGAAACCGATGACTATAACATAGCCAAAGTCATTGCAGGAAAGAAGAAAAAGAAAGGAATCGACCAACTGCAGCCTACCTCAGTAAAGAATGCACTCGCCGTGAGTGATGACGATGAAGAAGAGGAAGAAACGGATGTAGCCGATAAGGAATTGACTTATCGACCAATGGCTCAAGAGCGTCGCGGGGCTAATGAACTCAATCTTTTCCTTGCTTTTGTCCCACGCAATGCAAAAGCTCTGTCTGACTCTTCCTTCGATGTATATCTAGTCAACGATTGTAACTATTATTTCCACTATAGTATCTTTACTTACGACGGCCGTGCTTGTAATCTTCGTCATGAAGGAGAGGTGGCGCCTAATACAAAGGTGCAACTAGAAGAACTTCAGCGCAATCGCATTGAAGAATGGCAGCGAATAACCATACAGACGCTAGCTTTCAAACGCGATAAAGTATTCTTTCCGAAACCTGCTTTCAGTGTCAATGTGCGTGTGGATGGTACGAAATTCTTCAAACTTCACTGCTTCCATTCTTCCGATTTCTTCCATGAGCCGACGCTAATCTACGACATTGTGAAGAATGATCATGCTGCTCGCTCCATGTTTGTTGATGCAGACGAATTACAAGAAGCTATGCAGACGCCCGAGGAACAGATGCATCCGCAGGTAATGCGTGTATCAGCTGCCGAGAGACGTGCTGCGCAGAAACAAGATCGTAATGCAATCTTAGAAATAGATCTTCATGCTGATGAATTGCTCGACACGTTGGCAGGTCTGGAACCTAGAGATATCTTAGAGTATCAGCTCAAAGTGTTCCACGAAACGATGCTTGAGCATATCAAAGAGCGTGGTCGACGCATCGTTTTTATCCATGGTAAGGGAGAGGGTGTGCTTCGCAATTCCATTATCAAGGATCTTCGTACCAATTTTAAGCAGTGTCAATACCAAGATGCTTCTTTCCGTGAATATGGTTATGGCGCAACGATGGTGACGATCTAAAGCCCATACTCTTGCTAACTAGATGGAGGAAAAAAGCATGTTCGGCAACCATCGAAACGCTTTTGAATAAAAGAGTCCTCGCATTGGCTGCAAGGCGGTAAAGAATCTTTTATAAGTAGTATAATAGGCGATGCTATTAAGCGTCGCCTATTGTTGTTACCCCCCCCAATTTCTCACTCAAGAGTTAGAGAGATTTGCCATTCTTAGCATCCTTCAAATACTTCTGCGTTTTCATTTATTGTGGGAAATGCTGGATAGTTTGAGGGGATAGAGCTATCATCGTCAGAGGAGGGAGGAGTAGGTACATCTTCTAGTATCTTAAAGGCTTTGGCAGGTTTAAGCCCAGGATGTCGGAAATAGGTCATTTTAATGCCCGTAAGAAGCACGCATTTGTGCAATAGTTCGGGATGATCTTGTAAGTTGAGGCCTTGACGCACTACCGAATTATTGGGAAGTTGTACAGCGGCAAAAAGAGCATCTTTACTTGCAGAGGATACGCTACCGCTAGATCTAGAAAGTTCATTCTCTAGCGAAGACGCATTTTGATTGGGATACGGCTCATCAGCTACCACAATATTAGAGGCTACAGCATCCTCGGCCGAGAAAGTAGGAGATGAAGCGTTCATGGCCGACATGTATCCCACAATGTAACATCGTAAAACCACTTTGGTGCTGTCTTTCGCTTCATTGAGCGTGGCCACGGTTAACGTATCTGTAGGATTCTCCGATGTATTCGTATCATTGGGCAAGGTAGAAGTATCTTCTGTCTCTTCTAGAACGATATCGCCGCATGAGAAGAACAGAAAGGGAAGAATGACAAAGAGATATAATGCGTGTCTCATAGAGAAGGAATTTATATATGGTGTGTTTTAATTGAGGCTAATATCTTGTTTTGTGGTATAAATTTGCTTATTCTTTTCTATCTATATCTGTTTAGTGCTCCATTTTCCCCAGCGCATGTAGCTCCATGAGAGGATGAAAGAGAAAAAGTTGTACACAAATTCGCTAGCCCAGCAGAGAGACAATGAAACTCGCAACATAAAAATGGCCACGACAACATAGATGGTGTAGAAGAAGAGCGAAACAAACTCGAAGCGAAGAGCCATGTGTGTGTTTCCTGTTCCACTCACGGCTGCGAGGAATATTTGTGCTGGAACGGTAAAAACGTAGGATGCAAGAAGCACGTAGAGTGCATCGTGTCCTGTGTGAAGCAGAACGGGGTCGGCCGAAAATATGCTCATAAACTGCATGGGGAATAGGGCAATGATGAGCAGAATAGGAATGAGAATCAAAAAACAGAGCAAGTTGGTACGTTTGAGCATATTTCCTACGGAATCTGCATCGCGACTTCCCATAAGGTTGCCCACTAAGGTACAGGCTGTAGAGGCGAAAGCCATTACTGTCATGAATGTGAAAGCGGAAATACTGCGTAGTATGTTGGTGGCGGCTAGATAGTGTTCGCCTAAGTGTTCCACACTGACGAAGAAGATAAACCACGTAGAGAGGGAAAGGAAATTCTGCACCATGGTCCAAACGCTGATGCCTAAGATGCGCCATAGAAGATGGAAGTGTAAGCGTGGCAGTATGTGCAGTCCATAGCGTTGGTAAGGAATGTGTCGGCGCGTGTGTAAAATGTAGAAAAGTGTAGATACACCCTCGGCCAAACTACTGCCTATAGCTGCACCCGCAATGCCCAGTGCGGGCAATCCGCAATGGCCAAAGATGAGTAGATAGTTGAACAGAACGTTGCTCGCCACCATTACTGCAGAGTTGAGCGTAAGAGTGCGCGTGTGCGTGGTTGCTACGTAGAAGGCGCGAAACATTAGGTTGACAAAGGCAAAGAAGAATCCTATCACGCGCCAATGTAAATAAGCATTGGCAGCATGAAACACTTCCTCCGAACGGATGATGTGCCCTAAAATCCATGGTGAACAAATTCTTGTTATGCCGAAGAGGAGTAAGGCGAGCAGTAAGAGAAAAACTAGACTATGGTAGAAAATACTTCCTATCTGCTGCACCTTTCCTTCGCCATTGCGGCGCGCCATGAGAATCTGAGCTCCCATGCTGAAGCCTAGTCCTATCATAAACACCGTAGCGTAGAAAACACCTCCGAGCGCAGAAGCTCCCAATTCTATCTCGCCTACTCGGCCGAGAAAGGCCGTGTCGGTCATGCCAATGAGCTGCTCCATAAGGCTGCTTATCAGAATGGGGTAGGCAATGTGACCTATTTGAGAATAAGAGATGGTGCGCATGGGAGGGAAAAGTGTTTGAAGAGAGGAAAAGTGTACAATTCAAAAAGACTGGTGACCAAGCCCTATGGGTGGTAGTAGAATATAAGGAATAAAAGGGAAAGTTCCAAAAAAGGCTGTGTTGACGATTGATAACCGGCAACACAGCCTTGTAAAAATCACTTGGGAATGAGAGATGTTCCTTTTGTTGAGAATATGCTCATCTCTCAGCCATTGTAGTAGTCATTACTTAATCTTCTTTTCAGCCTTAGCAATCTGGGCCTTAGCCTTAGCAGCGGCCTTGTCGTAAGCAGCCTGAGCCTTAGTGGTGGCAGCAGCGTTGCCGCTCTTCTTGGCAGCCTTCACGTCGTCGTAGAGCTTCCAGAGGTTGAATTTGCTTGTAGCTTCCTTCTGGATGGTAGTCACCTTGTTAGCGTAAGTTTCAGAGGCAGCCTCGTCGGCAGCCGAAGCGTAAGCGTGGCGGTAGCCCTTCTCCTTGTTCCAGAGTCCACGAGTAAAGTCGGGGAAAGAAACGCTAGCGAAGTTGTTGTCCATAGAGATAGCACCAAGTTCGGCGATAGAGCACCATTCAGCGAGGTCGTATACGTCCATGTCTAGAGGCAGACCATTCTGGAGACAGTAAATTAAGCGGGCGCACATGATGAAGTCCATACCGCCGTGACCTCCAACCTTTTTAGCGAGTTCTCCGAACTTAGCCAAGATGGGGCTTTCATACTGCTTTTCAAGAGCTTCCTTCTCGCTTTCAGGCATGAAGCTATGTGAGGAGAGGTTGTCTACCTTGGGCTTGTGGCCAGAAGCTGAGAGTTGCTTGCTGTCTACGGCATATCCTTCCACGGGATATTTGTTAGCAAAGCCTTTTGTACCAGTGAGCTGATAGAGACGGTTGTAGGGCTGAGGATTCATCACGTCGTGCTGCAATTCAATCACCTTGGCATTCTCTGTGCGAATCAGTGTGGTAGTGTGGTCGCCATTGCGGAAGTCGTTACAAGGTTTGCCTGTCTTCTTCTCTACCAATTCCTTGCCGTGAACGCTCTTGGTGTCCATTGCTACGAGGGTCTTCATACGGTCGCCACGGTGAATGTCGAGTGCTTGTGCCACAGGGCCAAGGCCGTGAGTAGCGTATACGTCGCCGCGGTTTTCGCGGTTGTACTTCAAGCGCCAGCCGAGTTGTTCGGGGTCTGATCCATCGGGGTTCTTCCAATAGTAATCCCAAAAGTCGTCAAGATTATGAATGTAGGCACCTTGTGCGCGGATGATTTCGCCGAACACACCATGTTGAGCCATGTTGAGGGTACGCATTTCAAACCAGTCGTAGCAGCAGTTCTCAAGAATCATGCAGTTCTTTTGCATTTTCTCTGAAAGGTTGACAAGTTTCCAGCATTCTTCCAAGTTCATGGCCGAGGGTACTTCGTCGGCTACATTCTTGCCATGCTGCAAAGCGCATTCTGCTACGGGGAAGTGGTGAGCCCAGTCAGTAGCTACGTATACAAGGTCAATGTCGGGACGAGCGCAGAGTTCTTTATAGCCTTCAGCTCCTGAATAAATGGCTGCAGGGGGCAGACCTGCCTTCTTTAGATATCCTTGGCATGCTTCTGCACGTTCGGGCACGTAGTCGCAAAGAGCTACTACCTCAACGCCAGGAATTACGCAGAAATTTTCTACAGCACCAGGACCACGCATACCTAGGCCTACGAGGCCAATACGTACCTTCTTAATCTTAGGGAGTTTCAGACCGAGTACATCCTTCTGTCCTGCAGGACGAGCGGGAGTTTCGATTTCGATGCTACCTTTGTTCCAATGCCACTTCGTAGATGGAGAAAGTGACTGTGCCTGTGCCATGTTGGTGCCCAATGATAGCAGGGCAGCAAAGGCAAAGGCCATACATTTTACCATTTTCATAGAATAATGTAGATAGGTTTATAGAGTTATGAATATTTTGTCGTTTGGGTTGAGCGCCTTATAAGGAAGGCTTTAATGCAATGGCACTAGCCTTGATGAAATGTGCAGTGTGTAAACGACTTATAATGCAAGGCAAAATTAGTATAAACTTTAAAAGCAGGCAAATATTTTCTCAACTTTGTTGTGCTTATGCAGTATATTCATTCGTTTTTATCATAGACGGGTGTACACCAGTGCGTTCATCATGAGTGATGATGCTGATTTGTAATAGGCATTGTATTAAGTAGGGAACGAATTGCTTGAGTTTTTTTTGCATAAACTCGTATGCTATATGTGGATGAATACGTAAGGTAATGCTATTTCTCTTAATCTCCCATTCCTATCACAAGAAAAGCCATAGGTACAGATCTTCTCGGTCTGTGCCTATGGCTTAAAAGGGCTAAGTGCGCTAAGTGATGCGCGCTAATTGCGTGAGAATTTAGATTACATACGCTCGTGGAACGAACGAGAGATTACCTCAAGCTGATGTTCTCGTGAGAGCTTTACGAAGTTTACGGCATAACCGCTCACGCGGATGGTGAGCTGCGGGTACTTCTCGGGGTGTTCCATAGCATCTTCAAGCATTTCGCGATTGAGCACGTTTACGTTGAGGTGGTGGGCACCCTTAGTAAAGTAGCCGTCCATCATTGTAACGAGATTCTCCACACGCTCTTCGGGGGTGCGACCGAGGCTTTGGGGCACAATGCTGAATGTGTTGGAAATACCATCCTGTGAGTCGCGATAGCGGAGTTTTGCAACTGAGGCAAGTGAAGCCACTGCACCGCTCTTATCGCGTCCGTGCATGGGGTTAGCACCTGGTGAGAAGGCTACACCAGCAGCACGGCCGTCGGGGGTAGCACCTGTTTTCTTACCATACATCACGTTGGAGGTGATGGTCAGGAGCGAGAGCGTAGGCTGAGCGTTCTTGTAGACGGGGAGCTTCTTGAGTTCTTCGTCGAAGTAGTATACGAGGTCTACGCCAAGGTGGTCTACGCGATCATCGTTGTTGCCGAAGCAGGGGAATTCTCCATCGATGTCGAAGCCTTCTGTCAGTCCGATATCGTTGCGCTTAGCTGTCACCTTGGCATACTTGATAGCCGAAAGTGAGTCGATGGCAATAGACAGACCTGCTGCACCATAGGCAATGTTGATGGCGGGGTTGGTGTCGATGAGCGCCATTTGTGCTTTCTCGTAGTAGTACTTGTCGTGCATGTAGTGGATGATGTTCATTGCATCGTTGTAGATACGAGCAATCTGCTTGAGCACGAGCTTGTAGTTCTTGAGCACTTCGTCGTAGTTAAGTACATCCGAAGTCAGCGTGGGAATGCCTTCTAGCATCACGGTACCCGTCTTTTCGCAGCGTCCGCCGTTAATGGCGAGGAGCAAAGCTTTAGCCAAGTTGCAACGAGCTCCGAAAAATTGAATTTGCTTACCAATAGCCTGATAGCTCACGCAGCAAGCAATTCCGTAGTCGTCGTTGCCGCGTACTTCGCGCATCAGTGTGTCGTTTTCGTATTGGATAGACGAGGTGTCTACGCTCACCTTGGCGCAGAAATTTTTCCATCCCTCGGGAAGTTCAGGGCTCCACAGCACAGTGAGGTTGGGCTCTGGTGAAGGACCGAGGTTGTAAAGCGTCTGGAGGAAACGGAAGGAAGTCTTCGTAACTTTCAGTGTGCCGTCGTTGAAGCGTCCGCCTAGCGATTCTGTTACCCATGTGGGGTCGCCAGCAAAGATCTCGTTGTAAGCATCCATGCGAAGGTGGCGCACCATGCGGAGTTTCATTACAAATTGATCAATGAGTTCCTGTGCAAAAGTTTCATCGATGAGGTTGTGCTTGAGGTCGTGCTCGATGTAGATGTCGAGGAAAGAAGATACATTGCCCAACGACATGGCAGCACCATCTTGCTCCTTCACGGCTGCAAGGTAAGCCATGTACACCCACTGTACGGCTTCTTGAGCATTTTGTGCGGGGCGTCCGAGTTCTAAGCCATAGTATTCGCCCATAACCTTCATTTCCTTGAGTGCCTTAATCTGTTCGGCCACTTCCTCGCGCAAACGGATGCGCGCATCGGTCATGGGGCTACCGATAGCACGTTTGTCGGCTTCTTTTGCTTCGATGAGGCGGTCAATGCCGTATACGGCCAAACGGCGATAGTCGCCAATCACGCGTCCACGTGCGTAGTTGTCGGGAAGCCCGGTGAGGAAGCCCAGTGAGCGGAAACGGCGGATTTCTTCGGTGTAAACGTCGAACACTCCGTCGTTGTGGGTCTTACGGTAGTGAGTGAAGATATCTTTCACGTGCTCATTGACAGGGTGGCCCTGCTGTGCGCAAGCTTTTTCCACTACCTTAATGCCGCCGAAGGGCTTGATAGCACGTTTCAGAAGTTCGTCGGTCTGCAAGCCAACAATGAGTTCGTTGTCTTTATCAATGTAACCAGCTTTGTGCGAAGAGATGGTCGAAACAGTGTCGGGGTCGAGCGAGCGTACACCGCCGTTGGCACGTTCCTCTTCGAGTGCCTGCAAACAGATGTTCCACAGTTTGCGTGTGCGTTCGGTAGGTCCAACGAGAAAAGACGCGTCTCCTTCATAAGGAGTAATGTTGCGCTTTACGAAGTCGGTCACGTTGATTTGCTCTGTCCAAGGTCCTTCGATGAAGTTCATTGTAAAAATGGGGTTTAGAGTTATAAAAGCATATTGCCTTCGTGCTCTTACACTAGGCTTTGTGGCTCGTGCAGTGGGCAGAAGAACAATAATGTGAATTCAAATGTGTGAGTAGTTGTAGAATAAAAGCTTGCTAATGTTCGTGTAAGCTTGTCTGAGTGTCTGTGTTTCTACGTGCAAAGGTACGATTTATGCGTCATACTTGCAAAAAATCAAGCAGATATTATTAACTATTTTGTAATAAATACAATGTTTGCGTAGCCGACTTTGCAGTTCGTGGAAATGCTCACGATGAGTGTTATTGTGCGCGCACGATATGAATTTATGTTCCCATTTAATGCCCCAATTCTCGAGGCATCTCTACATGTTCCGAGAATGTCAATCTTCGAAGAATATTCTGTTGGTACAGGAATGGTTCTCTGTGCTTACAAGAGTTGTCGTGTGAGAACACTTAGCCTCCCATGTATAGGCGGTAAGCCTAACTGTAATACCTTCTATCTTGATTACTAATTGCTAAGGACAATCACCTTGATATAGTCTTTTAGACGGAATGGACCTTTGCGATACCCACCTTGCGAATCGTTGACGAGCAACAATGTTCGTCGGCCATCGTTTAGTGTTCGACCAAGACACATACCCTCGTAGTTGGCAAAGTTGAGATGGAATGGTTGTACCTGTGTGGTCCAGTCGGCTAGGAGGTGTTTGTCAAGGAAAATGTTGGGATCCAGTGTCTTTAAGTCAGTGTTGCTATCAATCTGTTCGCTCTCTTGCGGATTCACCCAAAAGAGTTTACAGCGTGCAGTGCTGCTTAGTCCTCCATGTGTCACGTTGGCTTCACGTTCCAAGATGAGTAGACGTCCATCGGGTAGGGGCGCCATTTCTGACACACCATAGACGTAAATCTTACCAAAGTCGGAAGATTGCCCTCGGTCCATCCGGTAGGCATACTGCGCCACAGGTTGCAAATTATCATCGAAAGCTTGCAGTCGGAGTAAATTTTGTGCTTCAGGATGTGCTTCGCTAGCTGCAGGCCCGTCGGAAAGTAGGGTGCTTTCTGTAGTGGTCCAAAAGCGATGGGCATGGGCGTCATAGCATAGCGACTCAAAGCCATAGTTGTTTATGATGTTCTGTCGCGAGAAAATCTGTGGTACATTGAGTTCGCGTCCCGTGGGCTGACCATTCATGTTATATTCGAGGATACGCTGGTCGCCTTCACCGCTAATGAAGAGGGTGCCCTTTGGGGCAAAGAAGGCAATTCCTTCGCAGTCGCGCATGGAACGCCCGTCGGCATTAACTTTAGGCTGGCTATTCCCTTGGAAACTTTCCATATACACCTGGGTAACTTCTCCTGTCGTAGCATTCTGATCGATGCGGAAGATGAAGAAACCATCAGCGGGTGTATCGTCGCTCACCAAGGCATATCGATTGCCGCCTAGCGAAGTGATGCCACTGTAGCTAGAGGTACCAATACCCCATTTAGAGAGTGACACCTGTTTGAGTTCACGAGCCGTCTGTGCTGCCGCATTGAGTGAAGCGCTAATGGTGAGTAGGGCGAGAATGGTTCGAATGTTCATAGGCGTGGTAGTTTTATATTTTATGGGATGTTGCTCCCTGATATGCTACTCGTCGAGCAAAAGGTCCATCACCATAGGCTGAGCTGCCATAAACATTGCAGCAAGTCCGCCAGGCGTGACAATACTTTCGGGCTTTTCATTCGTGAGACGTACTCGGCCATTCTCTACGATGTACCAACCATTATTCTCGGGGATGTCGAGGTCGCCTTCCACACCGATATGGAGTTGGAATCTAGGATTGGGAGTGGCAATGGCTGAAAGGAAGCGCGGCACGTTGATGACGCGCGCCATGGCATAGGGTATAGAGCCTTTGAGCGAACCGGGCAAGCAGAATCGTCGATACACTTTATCCACTTCACAATGGCGACATAGATAATCTACGAAAGCAGCGCGCGTGGCCGTCTCCGTGATTGCCAACGTGCGGATGTACACACGGCCGTTGGGCTCTTTTACTGCCAGGCAGAATCCCACCAAGCGGCGCTTGCGATGAGCTACGAGCACGTATCCATTCTCAATGTCGGCATCCTCAAGGGCTGCAAAGAAGTCATTTTCCGATGGGTGTACCATGAAAGGCAAATCGCTGGTAAGTCGGCGGTAGAACACGTAGAGTTCGTTTGCCCATTCATCGGGTTCAGACACCTCTATCTTGCTAAAGTCGCCATCGTTGGTGACGTCGAGAGGAAGTTCTTGGCGATAGACGGAAGTCCAAAAGGATCCATGTTGCGGTTTTTCGTAGAAGTGGCGATTGTCTTCGCCATCGGGCACGAGAAAACTCAGTGTGGCGCCTTGATTGAATAGTCGGCGGTGGGCTTCGTGTATAAGGTTGGAGGCATAGCCCTTGCCCCGATACTGAGGTAACGTGGCAAGTCCTGAGATGTAGCCGGCGCGATGTACGGAGCCATAGAACGTCATACGGTAGGGGATGAGCTGCATAGCAGCCACTACGTGGCCATCGTGACGGATGGTGAGGTTGTCCTCATCGGTATATTTCTCTTCAAAGTATATGTCCATGAAGTCTTCAGAATCATGGAAACACGTGCGCCAAAGGTCGCGCGTTTGTTGCTTGATTTCTTCGGGTGAAAGGAGCATGGTGTGTTCGCGGTTATTTTATAGAGTCGTGTTGGTGAGAGTGGTTAGCGAGTAGTGTGAGATTGTTGTCGTATTACTCTGTTGACCTCTCTGTATGTCACCAAAGGGTTTTATCTATGGGGTATGAGGACGTCTTCCTCACAAAAAACTGTATACCATCTCAGTGAAGGGTCGGCAGATGTTTGGTGGTGACGGTATATTTGTGGAGTAGCAATTCGGGATGGTAGGATAGTTTGGAATGACGTAGGCCTTCTATGCCGAGGTCTTCTTCACGATTGAGGTAGATAAATTGTTCGGGCAGGGAACGAGCGAAGTCACGATTAATTGTGGCGAATGCACCCTCAAAACTAGTATCGGCTTTCTCGGCGCAAACGTCGAAGGTGTCGGAATTGATGGGAGCACCATAGGTGAAAGCAATAATCTTTCCGTCTACGCGAATCACACCGCCGCGGCCTTCGAGTTCTGCCCAATGGTCGAACACAGTCTGCATGGCGCAGCGTTCAGATTCATAGGTGAAGTCGCCTGCATCTGTCTCCTTAGTCTTCTCTTGTGCCCAGAGGGTGTCGAGGCGTAGACATTCATCGAAATGACTAGGATTGAGAGATTCGAATGTGTAGTCGGGATGAGCGGCAGTGAAGCGATTGACGAAGTTGCGCTTTGCTTGTAGTTTCTTGCCTGATAGCGTGGCCAATTTAGTGCGGAGGTAGAGATAGTCCGTAAAGTTGCGGTCGGCCGAGGCGTAAAAGCATCCTGGCATGGCAGCATCAAGCATGGCAAACGATCGTTCGCAAACATCAAACATGAGAAAAGGATGTCCCTGTTGTTCGGAGTCAGCAATGAGTTCTTGCATAATGGCTTTCCAATCACCTTGGCCAATGGGTGACATGTAGGCATTGTGTCCGTCGGCCTTGAATCGAAACAGAAGCCATCCCTTGTGGAGTGCTACCTCTGTGTGGTAGAGGAAGCTCCAACTGATGAGGTTGATGAAACTTAGGTTGCAGTCGCGGTTATCGGTCGGGTACACGCTCTGTACGATGATGTCTTTGTCGGCAAGCGTGAGCGGATGGAAAGGAATCATAGCTAGTGAGGTGTGTTGGAGAGGAGGGAAAAAGGACTGGTTAGGGAGTGAAAGGAAAAGTCATTGTCTGCGGTCCACTGAACGTGTTTATCGTGAGGCGAAGGGAGTCGGTGTCTACGCGGAGCAACGATTGCAAAGGACGTAGGGGAAGCGACAGAAATGTGTCGCGGGTGTAGTAGAGCGGGTCGCGATTCTGGTCGTGAATAAGTTCGACGCATAGCGTACGTGTACCATTGGTATGGCGTACGAAGTCTGTTTGGTTAAATCCTAGATAGTGTACAGCTTGCGCTGTGCCTTGTATTGCAAGTCGCAGGTTGATGTAGTGAGCACCTTGCCAACAGGCGGTGAGTCCAACGGGGTCGGTCTTCGTATGTTCGGAAGCAATATGAGCCACTTTCGGGGTGAGCACATTGGCTCGTTGATGAAGCGTTACTTTTTCTCCTTCAAGGGTGAAAAGCGCTTGTATGCGATAAGTAGAGTCGGCCTTTAGCCCACCGATGGTCTGAGTCAGCGGAAGTTCCCTCCCATCGTCGAGCCCTATGCGTGAGGCACATCCCGAACCATCGGCCGTGAGTTCGGCCAATGAAATTTGATAAGCGGGCTGTGGTGCTTCATCTTTGCTACAACTCGCAAGAGTGAGTAAAAGGACGATAGGAAGGACAAAATACTTCATTGCTTTTCTTCTTTGTATGAAGATTAAGTTTCGGGGGAAAGTCGTTTGTAAAGCCCCCCCCCTTCTGCCTTAGAGATTGAGTGAAGAGGGGGGCTTAGCTCCTTATATGTACTCTTCTCATAAACTTACTTTTCGAGTGTTCATCCTTTTCTTCAACAGGTGGAACTACGATTTGTCAAGGCTTTTCAGATGATTGATGAGCGGATTGGCATACATCGTAAGAATGCGCTCTCGCAGGAATATTTCATCTTTATTGGGCAAATCTATAAGGGCAATACGTTGCTCAAGATAGGCTTCAAAGGAGGCCTTCTCGGCTTCGGTGTAATGTGTCGTGTAGTCCGTTGATTTATGGAGCAAATCAAGTGCAATGTAATTGTTGGCAAATAGCTCATAGCCCTGATGGATAGCTTTGTCTATGCGTTCGGCCACGGCTTTGAAAAATTCTCCTTTCGGTAAAGAGGCATATTGGTCAATCCATGTGTTAATGGGAGGGGCGATGCGGTAGACTACATGGCCTTTCTTACCAAAAATGCCCGTTTGCATATTGTCGAGATCTGCTTGTTGCGACTTCTTATAGGAGGCGTCATCGCGCTTCTGCTGAAATTCCTTCGCCTTGAGGAAATCGCAAGGGTCGTATTCATACGATATCGTGAGTGGCGTGATGTTTAGCGATTTAAGTCTTTCTATCGGAGTGCCTTCGCCTCCCATGGCCATCATCTTGAGGATAGATTCTTGCGTACGATCGTTGGAATCCTTAGCACGTCCCTCCCGCTGCGCTATCCAGATGCCTTCGTGCTTCTCGTTTACGGCAAAGTGCATATATTCACTCATGCGCTTGCTAGACATTAGCATCTCACGCATGCTTACCGAGCGTTGTACGATGAAGGATTTGTTGAGGCGCACGAGCGTACGAATCCAAGGAAAAATGAGTAGGTTGTCGCCAATGGCTATCTCAATAGTGTTGTCAAATCCATTGTCGATGAGCAAGATGTCAAGCAGTGCGGAGTCGAGTACTATGTCGCGGTGGTTGGACACGAAAGTGTAGGCTGCCGTACGTTCCTGCGCAGGAATAGATGTAGCATCGAGCGTGAGGCTTGTGGCACATTGGGCTACGAGTTGCTTGATTAGAGGGTAAAAAAATGCTTTCTGTATCTCTAGACTATTCTTGCATGATTTTGCCTTGGCCTTCAGTGCTTCCAATGGAATGCCTTTGAAAAACGACTGGATGATGGAGCAGAAACTAGAGTCAGCAAAGAGTTCGTCGATGGCACCAGGAATCTCCTCGGGAAGAAGCGGGCGGATAGCGTCGAAATCGTGTATATTCATGGTGGAGAAGGTAGAATGGTTTGTGTGAGTATAAGGGGATAGATAGGAGATTACTCCTTAGCTAAGTTTGCCTTCGATAATCTCGCTCAATACATCTTTGATGTCGATACCAGCAGCGCGTACTTGTTGTGGAATGAAGCTAGTGGCGGTCATGCCTGGAGTTGTGTTGATCTCGAGCATATTGATTTGTTCCTTGCCTTTTTCGCCAGAGAGGATGTAGTCTATTCGAATGATGCCGTAGCAATTCAGTATCTTGTAAATGTGCTTGGTCATCTCGCTTACGCGTTGTGCTGTTTCAGGGGCAATACGAGCGGGTGTGATTTCATCCGACTTATTGTTGTACTTTGCATCATAGTCGAAGAACTCGTCATGCGTCACTACTTCGGTGATGGGGAAGGTGTATATTTCACCATTCTGCTTCTTGTAGCAACCACAGGTGATTTCCGTGCCACTCATCATCTTCTCTACCATCACTTCGTCGCTCTCTACCATTGCCTTCTCTATGGCGGCGCGCAGTGCATCGGCAAATTTTACCTTGGTTACGCCGAAACTAGAACCTCCAGCGTTGGGCTTAACAAAGCAAGGTATTCCTAGGCGCTCAGCAAGTTGCTTCTCTGTGTCGGTAGTCACAACATCACCCTTGCGGATAAGCATTGAGTCTGAAACGTGTATTTCGGGGAAGGAACGCAAGAAACTATTGAGCGCAAACTTATTGAATGTCATAGCTTCTACTAGCACTCCGCTAGTGGAATAGGGCATACCAATCATGTCGAAGTAGCCTTGTAAGAGACCATTCTCACCAGGTGTGCCGTGGATGGTGATATAAGCGAAGTCGAACTCATGGCGGCCATCGGCTGCGGTAAACGAAAAGTCTTCGCGGTTGACGTGGCAAGTTTCTTGGTCGTAAAGTACAGTCCAATTACCTGCCTTGATTTCTACAATGTAGCAGTTATACTTGTCTTTGTCCATGAAGGACAGAATACCTTCGGCTGAGCGGAGGGATACATCATGCTCAGAGGAGTCTCCTCCGGCTACAATGGCGATTGTACGTTTCATAACGGATATGTTAATCTTTTTTCGTAGATTCTTATTTTAGGGTGGTTCTATAAATTCTGATGATGTGATTATTGTCCCTTGGTCTGTGCACTCTCTAGTAAAGTGTCCCACTTTTGTAGTAGAGCTGTCATATCGGTGGGCAGTTCGGTGGTGAAGTCCATTTCTTTGCCTGTCTTGGGATGTTTGAAGCCAAGGGTGCGAGCATGCAAGGCCTGACGCGGACAAGTGGCGAAACAATTACGGATAAAGCTGTTGTAGCTTCCCGAGGAATTTCCACGCAATACTTTGTCGCCTCCATAGCGCTCATCGTTGAAGAGAGGATGACCGATATGTTTCATGTGTACGCGAATTTGGTGAGTGCGTCCTGTCTCAAGAATGCATTCCACCAAGGTGACGTAGCCATAGCGCTTCAGCACTCGGTAATGAGTCACTGCATGTTTGCCAATCCCAGACTCGGGGGCAAATACGGCCATTTGCATGCGGTCGCGTGGATTGCGGGCAATGTTTCCTTCGATGCGTCCTTCGTCGTCAGTGAGGTTGCCCCATACGAGGGCATTGTAGCGGCGGCGTGTGGTCTTATTGAAAAACTGTACACCAAGTTTCGTCTTTGCATCGGCTGTCTTTGCTACTACGAGTAACCCTGAGGTGTCTTTATCTATGCGATGCACAAGCCCCACAGCGGGATCATTAGGGTCGTATTTGGGATCGTCTTTTAGATGCCACGCAATAGCGTTGACAAGTGTACCTGTATAATTCCCGCATCCAGGGTGTACTACCAAGCCTGCAGGCTTATTGATAACGAGCAATTCGCTATCTTCGTATATGATGTCGAGGGGAATATCTTCTGCCTCTATCTTGTTTTCATATCTTGGCCGGTCGAGTAGGAGCGTCACAATATCGAAGGGCTTTACTCGGTAGTTGCTCTTGACGGGCCTGTCGTTTACGTGGATAAAACCTGCCTTAGCTGCTGCTTGTATGCGGTTACGCGATGTGTCGCGTAGGTGATCCATTAGAAATTTGTCTACGCGCAGTAATTGCTGTCCTTTGTCTGCCACTACGCGGTAGTGCTCATATAGCTCAGCTGATTCTTCACCTTCTTCATCGTCATCGAGTTCGATGGCTTCAGCGCAGCTGCTTAGTGTATCTTGGTAATCGTTGGGGTCGATAATTTCTTCCAAAGTAGTGTTGTTAATAAGTGTGGGGCACAGAGTGCAAAGAAGTGTCGTAGATATAGGAATGGCGATGAAATATACAGCCTTGAAAGGTGTATTATTTCAGTTCTTTTTCAGAAGTGAAGTCTTCCTTGTACGATGAAGTGTTAGAACCCTCGTCGCTTCCGCTTTCATCGATGTAATCTTCATCTTTTTCGGGAGGGGGAGCGTTGAGAATGTAGTCTAGACTATCATTGCCATTATAGGTGTCGCTCACTCCGCCTTGACCTACCACAAGCGTGATAGGAGAAGTCACAGAAACTTTCGTTCCTGCCACGACATTCTTCCCATTCACCTTAATACCATATACCCAATCGGGATCACCAACGACATATTCCGTGGCGGCAAGTTTAAAGCCAAGTACACGTAGCTTGTCCTCAGCCTCGCGACGCGAACAATTATCAGCTACATCGGGGATAGCTATCTGACGTGGCCCATTTGCATTGATAGTGAGATAAATAATGCGCCCGGGCTTCACTTTTTCGCCTGACTTAATGCTCTGTTCCAACACAGAGAATGGAGCTGCATTGTATACATAGCCTGTGTCTGTCACTTCCATTTTGAGCCCCATTGCTTTAAGTTTCTTCTCAGCAACGCTTTGATCCATGCCACATACATTGGGTACTACCACTTCTTCTCCGTGGTGGGTATAGATATGGATAAAGATGAGTGAGGCAATGCCTAGTATGATAGTGGTGACTACAATGCCCAAACAGTTGCCGAACAAAACTCGGCTGAATATCTTCTTGAAAAAATCGGAGATAGTCATACTCTCTTGCTTCATTTAGGTTAGGGAGAAGGCTGCTTCCGCTTTTTCCTTAAAGCTGCTGCCGTTCGTTCCTTTAAGTGGCAAAGGTAGTATAAAAATGGCTACGCTGCCCTATTTTAGCCTTGTTTTTTTAATGCTTCTTGCGAAATGTCTATCTAACGCTTGTTGTGTAAGTAAAAACGAATAATTGCATGGGTGCTTGTCAAACACATGACGATAGTCAACGCTTCAACGTACGATGTAAAATCAATCGAGAATGGTGAACAATATAACGTGCGTACAAAATACAATAAATACATGAGAAACGAGTTACCCATCTATTCACAGAATCGTAACCATAAAAGGAGTCTTATTTTAATCCATTTTATTGGGGATAGGATTATTTCCTGTTGTATGATGAGAAGAGTGACTTACATGTTGTCCGTAGATGTACGTCTTTCCGTTCACAGATGGGCATCTTCCCGTCGTTCAACGCCCAGTGACTGCTTTACCGCTGCCGAGCGGTAGCGCTACCACAGGCCTGTGGTAAAGCTACCACTGCCGTGCGGCAGGGCAGACGCACCAAAATTATTCGGATAAAAACTGCAACATTTCCAATTGTAAGACATTGATTATTAATACATTAGACTTGCTTATGTTAGATATTTTTCGTATCTTTATAGTCTAAAAGATAAACAAATTGAAGTACGAAAATGAGCATAATTAAGTTATCTAAACAGATGGTGGACCCTCGCGTATCAGGACGAACAACTCACAAGATGGAGCATATCATATACATTACAATAGCTGCAGTTATAGCAGGAGCTCAATCTTGGAACGACATTTCTGAGTTTGGAAAGGAGAAGTTCGATTTCTTCAAAGAACGCCTTGACGGTTTGAAATCCATTCCAAGTCACGACACCTTTAACCGCTTCTTTTCTATTTTCCCTGCCATTAGTTTCGAAGATATATTCAGGAACTGGGTCAAGGAAATCATTGGTGAGTTAAAGAGAGTAGTTGCCATTGATGGCAAACTCATGCGTAGCCCTAGTAAATGCAATGCTGATAACCCCATAGGCAAGGATGATTTTCGGCTATGGGTGGTCTCTGCTTGGTCAGCGGAAAACAGTATATCACTAGGGCAAGAGAAGGTGTCGGCAAAGAGTAATGAAATAACGATAGTGCCGAAGTTGCTGAGTGCAATAGACTTGTCAAAAACCATAGTGACTATTGACGCCATGGGATGTCAAACATCTATAACAGAAAAGATTATAGAGGGTAAGGGTGATTACATTATTGCCTTGAAAGCCAATCAGAAACATAGTCTTAATTTAGCCAAGGATATGATTTCCGGCTTTGCTAATAGGGAAAGACGCAATATAGTTTCAAGATGCTCAACAACGGATGAGGGACATGGAAGGCATGAGCAGAGAGATTGCATTGTTGTCAGCTATGGAAACCTTATGCAGAACATGTTTAAAGACAAATTTATCGGACTCAAATCGATAGTTGGCATAACATCCAAAAGAACCATCATTGCAACTGGTGAGACAACCGAAGAAACCAGATACTACATTACATCGTTGAGTAATAAAGATCCAGAAAAAATTGCGGATGCTATCAGACAACATTGGTCTATTGAAAACAATTTGCATTGGCAATTGGACTTTACCTTCAGAGAGGATGACAGTCGGAAAGTTAGGAATGCTGCTAGAAATTTCTCTACTATAACCAAAATGGCTCTCTCTATTTTAAAAAACGACAAGACAACAAAGGGGAGTCTTAATCTAAAACGACTGAAAGCGGGATGGAGTGAGGACTACTTAGACAGGCTGTTGACGGGAAGTTCAATTTGATGCGTCTGCCCTGTGCCGTGCGGTAAAGCTACCACAGGCCTGTGGTAAAGCGCTCAATGCTCAGCGAACGATGGATAAGTCTTCAAAGAAAAACGAAATAACCTAGGTTCTAGCGTGGTAATGACGAAGTTCGGAACACTCCGTTCGCAGTTTACGAAATGCTCCGTTTACAATGGGAAGATTTTATCTATGCGGAGAGAAGACTTTCATGCCCTAAAGAAAGACTTTTTCTTCGCGCAGAGAAAGCTAAACAAAGGGGACTTCTCACCTAGTAATAGAGGGAAAAAGAATTTAAGAGGAAGTATATCTGCTTTACTTTTTATCCGATATCTTTGGGCGTTGTTTATTTTAGAATCTGTTTATATAAAAAACTGATACCACGTTGCGATTTGCAACGTGGTATCAGTCTCAGTTTACTTTTCGAGCAGTGGATGTTCGCTCGTCTTGCGAATAAGGAAAACTTATAGGCAAGTGTGAATGAAAAGTGGTGCTGATTTATTAGTTCTTGCCATGAACTTCGTCAGACACGGTCAGCTTCTTGCGACCTTTGGCGCGACGAGCAGCCAATACGCGACGACCGTTAGCAGTCTGCATGCGCTGACGGAAACCATGCTTGTTGTTTCTTTTTCTGTTGTGGGGTTGGAATGTTCTTTTCATTTTTGTTATGCTGTTTTTTTGTTTTGATATACATATCAGTTGAGCGGGAAAGGTCAGCACTTCACCATTGATACAGACCTCACGGCCTCGTTGTCTATGAGGCACCTTCTCACTTCGGGTTGCAAAGGTAGGAAAACTTTTGTGAATGAGCAAACTATCATACTAGTTTTTTGCTATTTGCGCATGAAGTGGTGCTTTCTTTGGGTGGAAAAAGTGAATCCGTGGTGAGAAACGTTACTCTCATTGCTCTGTCAACATTATGTGCGAAGACACCCTAACATTGCTTACGTAAAGGATAGGGATTTCTACTCTTATCAAGTAATGTTGACTTTTATATGAATATATAGATCTTTACTTTTGAGTCCTTTGCCTCTTTACATGTATAGGATGTTAGTCCTTATTTTGAAAGCGTTTGGCTTGTTCGGCAATGAGCTCTTTGTCGTCGAAATAATTAATTTTCATAGCACGGCGTACGTCGCTCAGTGTGTCAGCGGCAACGGAACGAGCTTCTTCGCATCCTTTGCGGAGCATTTCGTATACAGCAGGGATGTCCTTCTCGAATTCGGCACGACGTTGACGAATAGGTTCGAGTTCTTCTTGCAGTATTTTGTTGAGAAACTTCTTTACCTTCATATCGCCCAGACCGCCACGCTGATAGTGTTCTTTCACTTCATCGAGGTTCTGATATTCTGGCCAATAGAGACCGAAATGTTCTGGTTTGCAGAAAGCGTCGAGATAGGTGAACACGGTATTCCCCTCGATGTGGCCAGGGTCTTCTACGCGCAAGTGGGTAGGGTCAGTATACATAGACTTGACCTTCTTTTCCACTTCTTTAGCGCTTTCTGAGAGGTAGATGCAGTTGCCGAGGCTCTTTGACATTTTGGCTTTCCCGTCAGTACCAGGCAAGCGAAGACATGCTGCGTTGTTGGGAAGGAGGATGTTGGGCTCTACAAGTGTCTCTCCGTAGATATGGTTGAAGCGGCGCACAATTTCGGTGGCCTGCTCAAGCATGGGCTTTTGGTCTTCACCAGCGGGAACAGTGGTGGCACGAAATGCTGTGATGTCGGCTGCTTGGCTGATGGGGTAGGTGAAGAATCCTACGGGGATGCTCGATTCGAATCCGCGCATTCCAATTTCTGTCTTCACAGTGGGGTTGCGTTGTAGGCGACTCACAGTGACGAGATCCATAAAGTAGAAACTCAATTCGCAGAGTTCAGGTATCTGGCTTTGGATGAAGATTGTGATTTTGCTCGGATCAAGTCCTACGGAGAGATAGTCGAGTGCTACTTCGATGACGTTTTGACGCACTTTCTCGGGATTGTCAATATTGTCTGTCAAGGCTTGTGCGTCAGCGATGAATACAAACATCTTCTTGAAGTCGCCTTCATTCTGCAGTTCTACTCTGCGGCGGAGCGAACCTACATAGTGGCCTATGTGAAGGCGGCCAGTGGGGCGGTCGCCAGTAAGAATTACCGTATCTTTTGCCATGGTTCTGGTTTGTTTTTGCTTGGGAGGGCAATGCTTTGTTGCGTTGCGTGTTATGAAATTTGTGGGCAAAGATACGTTTTTTTTATAAGTCTTGCGTAACTTTGCAAGTACAAAAGCGTATTTCGCTTCATGCCGAAAGTGTATTTTGTTTTGTTCTACCCTTTAACACACCTCACAAATTATGCAGATTCGCGTTCATAGTTATGAGTCGATGGGTACCTTTGATGGTCCAGGTCTTCGCTATGTAGTATTTCTTCAGGGATGCCCATTCCGCTGTCTTTATTGTGCCAACCCCGATACGATAGATGCTGTTGGCGAGAGCCAACTGACTGATCCCGATTATATTGTGAAACAAGCCGTTTCTTTTAAGCCTTTCTTTGGTAAGCGCGGGGGAATTACTTTCTCGGGTGGAGAACCCACCGTACAGGCGGAAGCCTTGCTTCCGTTATTTAAAAAGTTGCATGCTGAGGGAATACATATATGTGTGGACTCTAATGGTGCAATATGGAACAAGCACGTTGAGGCGCTGTGGCGGGAAACAGATCTTGTGATGCTCGACGTGAAAGAAATTAATGAGGAGCGTCACAAGTATATCACGGGAAGAAGCAATGCACAAACGCTCCGTACGGCTCAGTGGTTTGAAGAAAATGAGCGTCCTTTTTGGCTTCGCTATGTGCTTGTGCCGGGTGTGAGCAATTTCGATGAAGACCTTTGCTCACTTGGTGAACATTTCAAAGATTACAAAATGTTGCAGCGTGTGGAACTCCTTCCTTATCATACTCTTGGTGTACACAAGTATGAGGCACTTGGGTGGGAATATAAGTTGAAGGATGTGCCTGTCAATACGGACGAACAGAAGAAACAGGCAGAGACGTTGCTTCGCAAGTATTTTGGTGAGAAATTGATAGTAAATTAAAATAGAAAGAAATAATATATAATATGCGTCCATCCATTGCCATTATAGCTCCCAACACATTGGCATGTATAGGCTTGTCAGATATTATTCGCCGCATGATGCCTGGAGCTGATGTGTGTATTTTCTCGCATTATGCGGAGCTAGTGAATGATGCCGCAGCAGATGCTTTCTTTCATTATTTCGCTTCTTCGGCGGAGGTGTTGGCAGGAGCTACATTTTTCTTGCAGCGACAACACAAGACGATTGTGCTCATTCATGGCGATGAAGCGAGTCATCTTCCGCAAGGTTTCCATACGCTCAACGTGTTTCTTCCGGAGAAGGAGCTTATTCGTAGTATCATCTCCTTGGCAAACCGAAGTCATGGACAGTCTGCTCATCGGTCTGAAGCTTTACGACAAGCGCAGCGGCCAGCAGAGGAAGATATTCTAAAAGATAAACGCCCGCGTCTTACGCCTCGTGAACGTGAAGTGCTGAGGGGAATTGTAGAAGGGAAAATAAATAAAGAAATTGCTGCAGAGATGGGGGTGACACTTGCCACGGTAATCACCCATCGCAATAATCTGACAGATAAACTAGGAACTCGTAGTGTTTCCGCGCTCACCATCTTTGCTGTGATGCATGGCATCGTGAGGAGTGAGGATCTTATTTAGATGAAAAAAGACGAGGCATGAGCCAGCGTTGCAAGGGCTGATAGATAAAGTCAACAATGTAGGACGAAAGAAGAGATGCGGCTACAAGCGTGATGTATATGACAGGAGGGTATCTTAGTCCGTAGATATAGTCGTGAAATAGATAATAGGCAAAGAAAGTATGAGCGAGCCACATATTGGTGGAGTGTTTGCCGAAATATCTAAGCATCTTTTGCCATAGGCCGCCTCGTGGTAGAGATAGGTATAGGGGAATCACAAATAAGTAAGTGATCTAAATTATTTATATATATCAGTACTAATATGGTTCATTTTCCGTTTTATAGAAAAAATAGAATTATGAAACCAATAAAAATACTTGAATTATCAGAGGTTGATCGCCTCAAATTAGAGAAAGGCTATCATAATGGCTCTACTCATAGTTTTCGTATCAGATGCAAATCCATATTGCTGAAGTCAGAAGGTAAATCAGCTCCCAAAATAGCAGAAATGCTTGAGGTAACAGTACCTACTGTCTACACATGGGTAAAACGTTATGAAGAAAATGGCATCAAAGGCTTGGAGACACGTCCTGGTCAGGGGTGAAAGCCTATTTGGATTGTTCTGATGAAGAAGCAGTCCGCAAGGCAATTGAGGAAGACCGTCAGAGTGTGTCCAAAGCACGTGAAGCATGGCAGAATGCGACTGGTAAAGAAGCCAGTGACATTACCTTCAAACGTTTTTTAGAAACATTGGTGCAAGATATAAGCGTATAAGAAAACGCCCAAGGGGCAAACCCTCACCGCAGCTCTACGCATACAAGAAAGAGACGTTGCAAGAACTTGAAGAACTTGATTCCAAAGGAGAACTTATGCTATATTATGCCGACGAAAGCCTTGTACAAATGGTTATGTTCCATATGGCTGGCAATTCAAGAATGAGGATATTTACATCCCATCCGAGAAGGCAGCCCGGCTTAATATCTTTGGCATGATTACCAAAAGGAACCAATATAAAGGTTTTACCACACAAGAGTCCATCAACGCAGACAAGATTGTGGACTATCTTGACAGATTCTCTTTCAATGTTACGAAGAAGACTGTAATTGTCTTGGATAAAGCTTCTGTTCATAGAAATCGGAAAGTTAAAGAACTGAGGAAAATTTGGGAGAAAAGAGGATTGTTCCTCTTCTATCTTCCACCTTATTCTCCAGAACTTAATCCTGCCGAGATTCTTTGGCGTATACTTAAGGGCAAATGGATAAGACCGATAGATTACGAGACTACGGACTCGCTTTTCTATTGTACGAAGTCTGTGGGTACGAACTTATTCGTGAATTATTCATATTTATAAAATTAATTTTGAACAGTTACTTATCTTTCTTATTAAAGAAGGGTGGAGTTTTGTATTTACAAATATCGATTATGAAGACTCTAATTCGATGTCAAGAATTGAAGTATTATTTTACTGCTTTCTGTTTATTGTTAGGCAGTATTATGCCCATTGATGCACAAACAATTAGACAAATTGAAGTATCTTTCCCTATACTCAAAGGGAAGATGAAACTTCAGGGAGTTATTTCACAAGTAGCAGAAGCACCACAGCAATCACCTATATTGGTCTTAGTAACGCCACCACAAGCTTTCAATCGGGACTATGTTGGCTTCTTTAAAGCGTTGTCTGATTCTTTAAACCGTAAGGGATACACAACGTTCAGATATGACAACCGCAGTTACTCCGACACCCTTCAAGGAAATCAGCCTCACGAAGGTCGTTATACCATGTATGATGCAGCTGACGACCTTCATGATGCTTTAGCCTTCCTGAAGTCCGACGAACGTTTCGCTTCACACCCCGTGGGCGTTATCGGGCATAGTGAAGGAGGTTCTGTTGCTATTATCGAGGCATCAAGAAACACGGAGGTAAAACAACTTCTACTCCTGGCTACTATGGGGGTGAAAGGAGAGCAAGTATATTACGAACAAATTATGTCGCGTCTCACTCCTTTTTTTAAGTGGCACTCATATTCAGAAAGTAATATCCTTAGGTACATGATTTACCGAATAGCTCGCATATTAGCTTCTGAACCAAGAGATAAGCAGGCAATAAAAGAATTGCAAAAGGAAATGGCTAAGATTTATCAGCAGCATGCGAGTTTGATTAATTCATCCTTTGGTGTACAAACACAGCAAGAATTTGTAAAAAGTCAAACAGAACCATTCAAAAACGACGCACGCCTACTTGCAGCCACTCGCTATAACCCGGAAAAATATCTGCAGAGTATTCGCTGTCCAATCTTTATTGCTTATGCAAAAAACGACAACTTGCTTAATTATATCGAACACCAAAAAGGAATAGAGTGTACACTTTTAAAATACCAGCATTTTAACTTCTTCTCTATTGCGATTGACGACGCAAATCACTCATTTGAAGATCAAGAAGGCTACTTACCACTCTATGTAAGCGTCCATAGAAAAGAATCGAAGCTCTATTTAGGACAAGCATTTACCACCTTATTAGATAATATAACAAAATGGCTTCAGATATCAACAAATTAGATGTAGTAATGTTTTCTAAATTATCTAATACTCGAACAGAAGTAGACACTTTTATAGAAACTTCAAGACAATGGATAGAGAAAGAAGGCTGTAAAGTTCACCTTATTTATATTGTTGACGTGAAGTACGGTCTCCCCAAAGTCAAAAAACGCAATGGAAATATTAGAGCAGAGCTACCAATGCCTGAAAATATGCCTGCATTACTCTCAGATAGCGATAAACAAACGGCATACTTTTTACATTGTTATAGGATTTTGTCGACCTATTTCTCAACTATGCAAAACATTATCTGGCATGTACAGGTGCCTTTCCTTGCGAGGCTTGCATCTATATTTAGGAAGAATTTAGGAGGAGCGATTATTACCCATGTTCATATTATACCATGGAAAGGGTATTACGACTCCGACGAAATTAAATTCAATAAAATATATGCTTCGTATGTCGATGGATATATCCACGATTTAGGAAATGACCGCTTCGAGGAGTATGCATACAGTGTCTCAGACTTGGTAATATGCGTTACGGAATCAGGTAAGAAGCATATTATGGACACTTACATACAAGACCTATTCAAAGATGGTACAACTTTGGATATGGTTTATGACTTGTATAAATTTGATAGAAAACTTAGTATTATAAACGAAGATAGGATGCTCGCTCCAAGTGTCATTCTTAAGAGTAGAATGATAATAAGCGATAATGAAACCTCTATTGTGGCATAGCTCTTTGACATGATTTGTTTTGAGAAAATGCGGATACATTGATATTGGCAAAAACCGCACCACAAAGAAATGGAAATAGCAACGTAAAATATTGCTCAATGCGCATCATGCATAGCCCCAATTGATTGAAATGTAAAAGTATACTAGAAAATAGCCAATTGCAGTAACACTTATTAATGTCCAAGCGTGTTTTTGCAATGATTGGGCTATGATTCTGAAAAAAAGGCTTACATGTAAAGACTAGTAAAAGGTAAGGAAATAGAAACCACCACTCGTAGTTGTAACTATTAATTAATGTGGTGAAATTGAGAATGCATTCAGTGGAGAGGGAGTAATCCTCGGGGGCGATGATGCATCCCATAGGGACGAAGATTGCAAATACTACCCAATAATTGAGTAAAAGTTTAAGGCTCCTACGTATTGGGCTCATCGTGTGTTCTTGTGTCTTCTCATAAAGGGTGAAGAGCCCATATTCACTCAAAAAAATGTAAAGGGGCACACAGAATGAACCCACTCGCGAAAGTGCAAATACAAGGGGGTTATGATTCCAAAAGTTGATGAACGTGGTGCATCAGCTACTCTCTCCTGTGTGTTGAACAAGTGGAGGAATAACATCAAAAGAATGGCAATTCCTTTGAATTCCAAACTTTCTTATATTGTCATTTATCTATAAGTTCTGGGGCTTCGTAAGGATGGCGGAGAAATTACACTTCTTCAAAATCTATATACTCGCCTTCATTCTTTTCAAAAATTTTGCCACTACGCCGTTGTCGTGAGTTAGGACGAGTTCCCTCGTGGTGAGCATCTCCAGCAGAGTAAGATGTGTGAGGGCGCTGTGAATGGTTGGCACTAGTATAATGTTGCTTGTTTTGTTGTTGCCCAAAAGACTTGTTGCCGAAAAATATCTTGAATCCTGTGCGCAGAAAGCCCCATGCTGCTATGAAAAGGCCGAATATGAGGCTGAATATAAGGATAAACAAGCATCCGAGGAAATTTGCCATGTTTGTAGTAGTCTGTTTTTAGTGGGGTTAGAGATTTATTCGCCATGTAGTGCTCGCTGAGCCCCAAGGCTCATGCTGCAGATGGCAAAATAGACACTAGGGTGAGCGTCTACTCCTTACTTTTTACTTTGCAACTTTTGTGCCAAGCGCATTGTCGGCGATGGACGTTAAGATGTAAAGAATGATAATGGCGGAGAAACCAGCCCAACCGAGGAGCAGCAGAAGTACGAGGCTAAACAGAATGAATACATAGCGAATCTCATTGCCGCGAATGCCGAAGTGCTTGAATTTAAGTGCAAACATCGGAATCTCTGCCACGAGTAGCCAACACGAGATAATCACGCCTACCAACAAACCAATGGAGAGAAGCTCTCTTTGCAAATCCGAGAATGCTTCGCCTGAAAACGATATGCTCAAAGCTGCCCAGAAGAGAGCGTTGGCAGGGGTTGGAAGACCTATAAAAGATGTAGTCTGTCGTTCATCAAGATTAAACTTGGCCAATCGGAGGGCAGAAAAAGCTGCCATAAGGAAAGCTAGATAGGGAAGATAGTTCACCACGAAGGGGTGGCTCAATAATCCAGTACCCGTATCATCAGTTCCAATTTGTGCTTGTTGTAGCAGACTGCCTATTAAGCTAAATACAATGGCCGAGGGGGCGAATCCAAACGTAATGTCATCGGCCAAAGAGTCTAGTTCCTTGCCTACAGGTGAAGATACGTGGAGTAGGCGAGCGGCGAAGCCATCGAAGAAATCGAATATGGCGCCTAAGATAATGAAAGCAAATGCCGTAGAGTAGTTGGACTGAAAGGCAAAATAGGTGGCAATGCAGCCTGAGATGAGGTTGCAGCATGTCAGTGTGTTGGGTATATGCTTCTTCATGATAAGTGCTATTTTATGCAGTTACGAGCTGGCAAGCATGCAAGGAGTCATAATCTGAATTCTTCCTTGCCAGGCACGGAAAGCCTAGGGTACTTGTCAACTCGTAGCTGAAGTTTTATGGTTATTGGAAAAATGTATCTGAGGGGAGGGACTAGCCTATGTTAGGGACTCTCCTTAAATGTTTTTTAGCTTTGCTATTACGGTTTGGTTGCCCACGGTGGCTTGTCCCATACGCACTTTTACCTCAGAATTGAGGGGAAGGTATACGTCTACGCGTGAGCCAAACTTGATGAAGCCCATGTGTTCATCAAAGTAGCAATCTTCACCTTCTCGGGCATAGGTTACGATGCGACGTGCTACGGCTCCTGCTATTTGTCGTACTAGCACCTCGCGTCCATCGGGTGTTTCGATAACTACCGTTGAACGCTCATTCTCTGTGCTCGCTTTGGGTAGCCATGCTTTGTGGAAATTGCCGTTGTGGTGGACTACTTTCTTGACTACGCCTTCCACGGGAAACCAGTTGGCATGAACATTGGTAATCGACATGAAAATGGATATCATGAGTCGGCGATCGTGAAAATATTCGTTTTCATCGACCTCTTCGATTACTACCACGCGCCCGTCAGCAGCAGCCAAAACAGTATGATCTTTTTCGCCGTTAAAAATGCGGATAGGGCAGCGGAAGAAGTTGACTGCAATGACATATAGTATTGCGCAGATGACCATGTATACATAGAATGGCCAAAGTGTAATGCCTTTGAGTAGATAGTAGAGCAAGAGGCCTACTACAACGATGGCTATCAAGCTATTGCGCAAAATGTCGTTGCCTTCGCTGTGTAGTCGTACTTTTTTTATTTTGTGGTTTGCCATTAGAATCGGTGTGTAGTAGAGTGCAGATTAGGATAGATATTGTGGAGGCAAAGCATATTGAGAGCTTGTGCCTAGAAAGTGCAAAATACAAATTTTGCACACTTCAGCGGGGCAAAGATAGCAATAAAATCTTAAAATTCCTCTTTTTTACTCCTTAATCCATTCTTTTGAGAGTGCACTTTCCAATTCTTCGCCCGAGAGGCGGAGACGAAAAGAGCCTTTTTCGGCTATGGAGATGCTACCTGTCTCTTCCGATACCACCACGGCAAGGCAGTCGCTCTTCTGCGAGATACCCAGTGCAGCACGATGGCGAAGTCCCAAGGATTTGGGAATATCTGTATCGTGAGAGATGGGCAGAATACAACCTGCAGCACGAAGGCGTTGGTGTGAGATTATCATGGCTCCATCGTGAAGGGGACTGTTCTTGAAGAAAATGTTTTCGATGAGTCGCTGCGTGATATTTGCATTGATTATGTCGCCAGTATCAATATATTCGCTTAGACCTACGTAGCGCTCTATGATGATGAGTGCTCCCACTTTTTGCTTGCTCATGTTGATACACGCCATTACAATGGGCATGATATCCTCGCGGTGAACGTTCGTTTCCTTCTGCTTTAAACTCTTAAAAAAACGTTTGAGGAAGAGTGTGCCTGGGCGTGTGCCAATGGAAGAAAAGAATTGGCGAATTTCTTCTTGAAATAGAACAATCAAGGCGAGTGAGCCCACATTGACCAACTTGTCGAGAATTGAACCAAGCAAGCGCATCTCAAAAATCTGAGAAACAAATATCCATACCACGATAAAGATGATGATGCCGATGAAGATTTTGGCAGAGCTTGATTCCTTCATTAGTCGGTAGATGTAGTAGAGCAAAATGGCTACCGAGAAAATATCGATGATATCTTTGATTCCAAATGTGAGCATAGGCGAGGATGAAAAAGTGGTGTAGCACACGGTGTAGTGTGCTATGGGAGGTGGCTATTGAGAGAAAAACTTAGTAGGCTTTTAAGCCTTGCACATTCCAACGATGCGCTTAGCCTCTGCAGCTTCCTTAACGTCGTGCACACGCAGAATATGCGCCCCCTTTGTGAGGGCTATGGTGTTGAGCACGGTGGTGCCATTGAGCGAAGTCTGCGGTGTGCCGTCTAGAAGTTTATAAATCATTGATTTGCGTGAAATGCCTACTAGTAGTGGCAGTCCGAATACGTGGAAATCTTCTAAATGAGCCATCAGCTCGTAATTGTGTTCCATCGTTTTTCCGAATCCAAAGCCTGGATCTACAATGATATCCTTCACTCCCATCAGACAAAGGCGGTCGATACGTTCGGCAAAATAGAGCATCACTTCTTGGCGCAGATTATCATAATGGGGGGCAAGTTGCATGCTATCGGGAGTGCCCTGCATATGCATCATGATGTAGGGCACGTGGAGTTGTGCCACTGTGCGAAACATCTGTCGGTCCATCATGCCGCCTGATATATCATTGATAATATCTGCTCCCTCTTCTTCTATGCACATACGAGCCACGTCGGCACGGAAGGTATCTACTGAAACGGGTACATCAGGGTAGAGCTTTCGGATAATGCGTAGTCCGCGTCGCAGTCGATTCATCTCCTCTTCGGTACTCACATCGTTGGCTCCAGGACGTGAAGAGTATCCTCCGATATCTATCATGTCGGCGCCATCATTCATCATTTGTTTTACGCGTTGGGCGATATGTTCCTCGTCGGGAGTACGGCTCTCGGAAAAGAAAGAGTCGGGCGTCACGTTGAGAATGCCCATTATCTGAGGTTCGCGAAGTTCGAGGAGACGACCTCGCAGGTTGAGTGTGATCATGTTGTTATTGGTTTGCGTGACAAAGTTAGTGCAAGGCGAGAGAAAGGCAAAGGAAAAAACTTGTTTTCTCGTTTAACTTGATTAAAACATTTTGTCGTATAGTCGCAGTTCTGAGATTGTGTGTAAGTTGAATACCCATCCTTAAAGGAACAAAACGTGATGATAGAGAATAAAAGCCAATGTAAAATATTATTGTAGCGCGTGCGTATACGCTTGTGAGGAGAAGGTGAATGAATATGAGAAGTCTTTATTAAGTGTAGATGATGCTTCTCGTATCGGCGTTATAAGTAAAATGCGGCAATGTGAGTTTTGTCTTAATCGATTCGCCAACGAATGTGGTCGTAGTCTGCCGTGTCCTCTATGATTCGTTTCGAGGGACGATAGGCAGGTGAGCTTATATCGCGCTCGGGGTGATAGTAAGATGAGCGTACGCCAGCTAGGCGGAAGATGAGTTGGTAAGCGTTGTCCGTCATCAGCGGTCTATCTTTGGCATGCTCAAGATCGCTTATTAAAGTAGAATGAGAGTTACGGTAGCGGTCGGATGTCCATACGATGAATGGCACATCATACTGATATTTCACGCGTTGGGGTGTGAGTTCTCCCTTGACGCGTCCCATTTGGTCTTGGTAGTCGTAGATTTCTTCACCATGGTCTGAAAGATAGATGATGACAGCATTCTTCTGACGGAAATAGTCGAAAAGTCGCCCCATTAGGTAATCGTTGTAGCGAGTGGCATTGTCGTAATCGGCAATAAACTGACGCTTCTCTTGGTTGAGATAAGAAGCCTGGTTGGGTACGTCTTTTGTATGAAATGTCTCAAACTCGCGCGTATGTGGAAATCGTTCACCCGCTAACACGTGTTGTCCCACAAGGTGAAGAATGACGAAAGAGTGCTTATTTGCTAGGTTCGCGTTAGAAAAGAAATCGTCGATAAGGGGACCGTCGTAATCGTAGCAGTCTTTGTTAGTTTGTGAATAGTACTTTCGAATTTCAGGATGATAAAGGTAAGCATTGAGTGCAAAGGCAAATGCTGCATTCGTGCACATGTCTCGCTGATTGTCCCAAAAGAGAACGTTGTAGCCCGCTTGGCGCATTACGGCTGGGAAATAAGGTTTTTCGTTCCAACTCTCTCCATGGCTGAGACTATTGCAACTCAGGAGGTTGCGAATTACGGAAGTCGTGTTGTTGTAGGGTGCACAGACGTTGGTGAATGCTACGAGATTGCCTTGCTGCTGCTCTTCCTTCATACGTGGAGCGGTGGGGAGTGGGTATCCATAGAGACTACTGTGGTATTTTATATACGATTCACCGATAACGAAGACCACGCAAAGACTGTCGGCAGGCATCTCAAGTTGGGCATCACACTTTATCTGCAGCGTGTGGTTCACGGCTTCACGCATCTCCTCTCCTTTTAAATAAATGCCCCTTGCCGACATGATGATACGCGAAAGACTATCGCTCGTGAGGTCGGCATAATCGAGATCCCACAGAGAAAGTTCCTTGGTAGATTGCGTGCGAAACAGGGAAACGTAGACTTTGCTCTCGGTGCATCCACAAGCAATAATAAGGAGTGCAACTCCTCCAATGACCATCTGCACGCGTCGTCCGATATTTTTCCGTAGGTTAGGATAGAGCCATTCGGCTCCCATGGATACTGCCACAATACATGCCCATTCAGCCATGACGCGCAGCGTGGTAGTGGATAGTAAGAATGTGCTTACAAATTCGGCACTTTCGCGTGCATTGGTCTCGGCTAGAAGCGTAAGGAGCATGGGAGAAAAGTCCATGCGGAAAGTACTGCCCAAAAACATGTAGACAAGGGCAAGCGCAAAGAACACAACATAGCCCACCACCTTTATCCATCTGTGTTTCATTAAGCAGAAAAGGGTACATATAAGATAAGCCTTAAAACAATTGAAGACGATGGCCTCGAAAACTTCAAGAACAGAGAAATCAAGTGCGTGGGTGGCGGCGTATAAAAGGCTGAATAAGGGGGCTTTACTCGTCCATACCACGTAAAGAAGGAAAAAAGGCAGCTGCTGTATTATGGGCGCAGCAAGGTTGCGTAGGTAGAAAGCAACGTGGCGAAATAATAAGGATAGATGGCTAGAGATGATGGACATGGGATGGGGAAATTGTGAAACTGCAAATGTACAAACTTTTTTGTGCAAATATAGGTGTATATTCGGAGGAAATGATACTTTCGCACGTAAGATTATGCCATTTTGTCTCGAATGTAGGCTCGTCCTATTTAATAAATATTAAAAAAGTGGCAGAACATAGCATTTCTTCGTAACTTTGCACTGAAAATTCGAAGAGTCTGGATATATGAACGTTCGGGGATAACAAAAACATGGCTGAAGCCTGCATCGGCACATCCTTTGCAGGCATTTGTTGTGTCATGTTGCGAACGCTCCGCGTGAGCATTTCCCAACGTGAAGAAGAAGAACTATGCGACAACTAAAAATTAATAAGAGTATTACCAATCGCCAAAGTGCGGCGTTGGACAAGTATTTAGTGGAAATTGGCCGTGAAGAACTCATCTCAACCGATGAAGAGGTGGAACTCGCACAGCGTATTCATCGCGGAGGTCCCGATGGACAAGAAGCTCTCGATCGCCTAACACGTGCCAACTTGCGCTTTGTTGTCAGTGTGGCCAAACAGTACCAGAATCAAGGACTCGCGTTGAACGACCTAATCGACGAAGGCAACTTGGGCTTGATCAAAGCTGCTCAGAAGTTTGATGAAACTCGTGGTTTTAAGTTTATCTCTTATGCCGTGTGGTGGATTCGTCAGAGCATCTTGCAGGCCATCTCAGAACAAAGCCGTATCGTACGTATGCCGCTCAACCAAGTGGGATTCCAAAGCAAATTGACCAAAGCAATCGTCAATTTTGAGCAGGAATTTGAGCGTCGTCCCTCTGTGGCGGAACTCGCTGATCTGCTCGAGACAGACATTAGCAAGGTACAGGAAGCCCTCGGTACAAATGGTAAGAAGGTGAGCGTAGACGCTCCCTTTGCCGATGACGATTCCAATTGTCTTATCGACATTATGACCGATGACTCCGCTCCTGGTACTGATAATCAGATGGAGAAAGAATCACTCTCGGCCGACCTCGATGCTGCACTTAAAACGCTCTCGGATCGTGAACGTCAAGTACTGAAAATGCTTTTCGGCATTGGCCGCAACGAGATGACTGCTGAGGAAGTGGCAAATACACTCAATCTTACGCGTGAACGTGTGCGTCAGATTAAGGAACGTGCTTTGCGCCGCTTGCGTGAGGCTGACAACATTAACATTTTGACAAAGTATTTGGGATAATATCCCATCTTGCTGCGGGGCATTCTCGATATAGAGAATGCCCCGCTTTCTATGTGAAAGTGAGTACAAAGCTCGACTAAGAACGTGTATTCTTAAAAGTATTAACCATCTTGTCACACCTTATATAGGGAAAAACTTCGTACTTTCACTTATTTTGTGTAAGTTTGCATGCGAAATAGTTGAAAGCTTGTGCAAGTGTTATCTTTCGCATTGTAGCACAAATATAGCTTCCCTAACTGTGGCCAAGCTTGCGGTGTGGAACCGTGAATATGCAAGGCATGTCCGAGGACTCATGGCTCATAAGGCTGTAAGTCCGTAGTTTACGTATGGATTTTACAAACGGAGCGGACGGGGTTTATGTATAACTAAATCATTCTTCCATGGGGCTATTACTCCTATATCTTATTGGTGCGCTAAGCATCTCGTTTTTATGTTCCATCCTTGAAGCCGTGCTTCTTTCGGTGCCCATGTCGTTCGTGTCAATGCTTGAAAAAGAGAATCGTCCTGGTGCCGCACTGCTGAAAAAATACAAGCAAGACATAGATAAGCCTATCGCTGCTATACTCTCGCTCAACACCATCTCGCACACTGTGGGTGCTGCAGGCGTAGGAGCTCAGAGCGCAGAAGTGTTTGGCTCGGATTTCTTTGCTTTGACATCGGCCATCTTAACATTGCTAATCCTTGTTCTCTCAGAAATTATTCCGAAAACCATCGGTGCTGCCCATTGGCGATCAATGGCCATTCCTTGTGCGCGAGTTATCCACGCATTGGTTATTATCACATATCCGCTCGTACTCATGGCGGAGCTGATTACCCACGTGTTTTCAGGTAAGAAACAGCAGGCTACTGTAAGCCGTGAAGAAGTCTCGGCTATGGTTACAGTGGGAGCAGAGGAAGGCGTGTTCGAGAAGAAGGAAAATAGAATGATTCAAAACCTCCTCAAACTAGACGATGTGAAGGCTCGCGACATTATGACGCCGAGTTCCGTCGTAGAAATGGCTGAGGAAAGCATGACGTTGCGCGAATTTTATCAAAACGAAGCCTATCGGCAATTCTCTCGTATCCCTGTATACAACGATGAGAACGACGACTACATTAAAGGCTACGTATTGCGCCAGAGCATACTTGAGAAACTTGCCGAAGATAAGTTCGACCTACGACTTTCTGATATTATGCGTCCAGTGCTCTCTTTCCAGGAAACAGAAAATGTGTCGAAAATATGGGAGCAGCTTTTGGCTAAAAAGGAACATATCTCCGTGATTATCGATGAGTATGGATGTTTCCGTGGTCTTGTCACAATGGAGGATGTGATCGAAACAATGCTTGGCATGGAAATCGTCGACGAGAAGGATACCGTTACCGATATGCAGGAGTTCGCCCGTGAAAAGTGGCAAGAACAACAAAGCAAAAAGTAAGGCAAAATGTTTCGTTTCTTCGTACTCTTATTGTTACTACTCATACTGCCCGACTTGTTCATTTGGTGGAATTTCACCAAAGTTCAGTCGGGCTTTTGGCGTACATTCCTCGTGATGTTGCCTACCGCCTTGACGCTACTTTGTATGCTCGGCCTCATACTACAAGTTCGCTCGATGCCGCTCATGCAATGGGCCTTTATATTGATCATTTGTGTGGCGGTGCCCAAACTCGTGTTTGTCGTAGCCGATCTTTTGGGACGGGGCCTCGTGTGGCATCATCCATCATCACTTCTTGTGGTGCATCGTGTAGCTATTGCATTCTCTGTACTTATGGCAGCCGTACAAGTGTATGGTACAGGATGGGGATGGCGCATGTTACGGACGAATCATGTGACAGTGCATCTCAAGCATCTTCCATCAGCCTTTGATGGCTATCGTGTGGTGCAAATCTCCGATCTTCATCTTGGCACTTATGCCGATAATGGCCAGGTAGTGCGTGCTCTTGTAGATAGTGTCAATCAGCAAAAGCCCGATTTGATAGTGTTCACCGGAGATATTGTCAACACAGCATCGGCCGAAATGCTTCCTTATCTCGATATACTAAATCATCTTCAAGCACGTGATGGCGTGATTTCCGTATTGGGAAATCACGATTATTGCCAATATCAGCCCGGTCTCACTCCCAAACAGCAAGCTGATGAAGTGGAGCATATCGCCCGTATGCAGGCTCAAATGGGTTGGCTGCTTTTGCGTAATGCTCATCATGATATTGTAAGAGGCGACGACACACTTCATGTGGCAGGTGTAGAGAATGTTGGAAAACCGCCATTCCCAGAGAGAGGAAACCTTTCTCGCGCCTTACAAGGAGTGCCATCGCATAGCTGCGTCGTACTTCTTAGTCACGATCCTTGGCATTGGCGCCATGGAGTAGTAGGACGCACGGATATCGACCTTACACTTTCTGGTCATACTCATGCTCTTCAGATGCAGGTGGGAAGTTTCTCTCCCGCTGCATGGTTTATGCCTGAGTGGGGCGGCCTTTATCGTGAAGGTTCTCAAAAGCTCTTTGTTTCTACAGGAATTGGTGGAAATGTGCCATATCGTCTAGGAGCTTGGCCTAAAATAGAGGTGATTACGCTGCGAAGATAAATAATGTTTTCTTACCCAACCTGTAATTAGTAATTCAAGTCTCGGTTTAAACTTGAGCGTGCAGAATCTGAAACTTCGATAGTAGTTGTTACCCATTGCGTTGCAGTGTTCTCTTTAAGTATATGTTTGTTAGGCTAAAAGGCCGTAGAAGTTTTCTTAGAACGTTATCTAAGTCATCGTCCTTCGACCGAAGGACGATAATATGAACGGTCTTTTCGCGCAACTTGAATGCCTATATAGAGATAATTAATTCAAGTTTAGCGGGCTTTTATCGCCATTATCGGCTGCGTCTCAGCAATTCAAGCAAGCTTGATTGGCATTCATCCATAATAACGAGCATATCCCCCTTTGAAAATAACTAAGATTTTCAAAGGGGGATATTGATAAAATATTTGTACTTATTTCGCCCTAACGAATATTTACTTTATAGTATCACTTTGGCAATAATTTTGCGTAGAGAACCGCTGCCAATGATGGGAGCGTGTGCATCTTCAGGGAACATTATGTAGAAGTCGCCAGGGTTAGCAGTGAAGTACGTTTTGGCTTGCTGGTGAAAAAGAGCAAAGTCGAGTTCGGTGTCGAATGGTGCTTGGCTCTCAACGTGTAGTTCGTTTAGGGGAGTCCAACCCACACGTTCACTTCCGCTTAGTGGAAAATGAATATCAATATAGCGGCGGTGAATTTCTAGAGATTGTTCTTCTTGTTTACGAAGTAGTGCATCGTCAACATTGATAAATACCTTTTCGCCGTCTAGCGTGATACGTCCGGCGGGAGCGTGAAGCAAATCGTGTGTTGCCACGTAATCAAATACCATTTGGAAGGCTGGGTGGAGCGGTGCGATGCGTGCAGCATCTTTTATGGAAGCTAGTATCATTGTATAGCGTATTTGAGTAGAAGAATAAATTTATGCACGCAAATATAATGCGTTTACGCTAAAGAAAAAAGGGATGTCAGTCCTTTTATGTATAAAGCCTGTCTTTTAAAAAAGAAATTTTGCTAGAGTTGTGCAAGTTCTCTGTAACTTTGCATCGCATAAAACTTTATACTAAACTATTTCCGAGTCTGATAAGAGCCATTATTGTGTTCTGTCGGATTGATATTCTTTATTACAATTATTTTATATTCATGTAATTATGTCCGAAAAAATGTCCTTGTCGCATTGGTTGTCACTTATTTCGCTCACTTTTTCCACGTTTATATTCAATACTTCTGAGTTTGTACCTATAGGGTTGCTCACAGATATACAAACAGAATTTCACCTAACAAAGGCGAGTGTAGGCATGCTCATCTCCGTTTATGCTTGGGTGGTGATGTTGCTTTCGCTTCCTTTGATGATAATGGTGTCGAAGATGGAAATGCGTCGCCTCATGTTGTGGTTGTTAGGACTATTTACCGCATTTCAGGTAATGTCTTTCTTGTCGGATAGTTTTGGCATGTTGATGCTGTCGCGAATAGGTGTGGCATGTACTCATTCCATCTTTTGGTCGATTATTTCGCCTATTGCAGTGCGCATCGTGCCTGAAAAGCACAGATCTTTGGCCCTCAGCATGGTGGTGACGGGGTCTTCGGTAGCGATGATACTCGGCATGCCCCTAGGTCGTATCATAGGATTGCATGTAGGATGGCGTATGACATTCTTAAGCATTGGCATCTTTTCAGCCTTTACCTTTTGTTATACCGCACTAAAACTCCCCATAGTGCCGAGTAGAGGAGGTTTCTCTGTAAGGAAACTCCCAGCGTTGCTTAATCAAAAAGGTATCATTGGAACATATATTTTTACTCTTCTCGTGTCAACGGCCTATTATATAGGCTATAGTTATATTGAGCCATTCCTAAAACAAGTGGCACATATGTCCGATTCGTTAGTGACTGCAGCGCTGATGATTTTTGGTGGTGCGGGCTTTTTGGGAAGTCTAGCTTTCTCTCGTTATTATAATCGCAATCGGAAGGCTTTTATCACTTGGGTAGTTGCCCTTATGGTTGTGTGTCTGTTGTTACTTACTCCCACATCGTTCAGCACCTCATTGCTCATTGTGGTATGTGCAGTGTGGGGAATGGCTGCTACAGCCTATAATGTGGCAATGCAATCCAACATAATACTTATTACTACTCCAGAGAGTACTTCAGTGGCCATGTCAATCTTTTCAGGCATCTTCAATCTTGGTATTGGAAGCGGAGCCTTCTTTGGCGGACAAATATGCGATCATGTAGACATTTCCTACATTGGCTATGCGGGGGCAATCCTAGGCTTTATTGCACTCATTTATTGGATCAAAAGATTGGGAACTCGTGTATAGGAATATTGGGGAGTGTAGAACATTAGGATACTCTCCCCTCCAACGAAACATGAGACCATATATATTTAAGGGTGGTTCTATAAATCCTGGAAATTATAGAACCACCCTTAAATAATATCAGCCTCTCGCTTTATATTGTGCGATGGCCGGATAGAAATTTTCAGGTGTGAAAGGGGACCTTCCTATTGTTTGTTTGGGAAAATTAGTGTGCAGGTCTTACACCTCTGACGAGATAGAAGAAAATGTGTACTACACCGAAAATGACAGCCGTCCACATTAGGATGCGATTCTCATGCCAGCCTACGGTTTGTTGGTGCCAGAAACCAGTGATGATGCAGAGGATGGAAATGAACACACCGATACAACTTAAAATGCTTTGGCCATGGCGACGAACGCTTCCACCGCCCACGACGCTATGTTTTACGCCATAAAAAGAATAAATGTCTAGTCCGATAATCATCCATATCACGAGGCGAATCCACGTTTCGGCTGGGAGAAATAGCATCATTCCCACGCAGCAAACAACTCCTGCAGACGGAATCCAAGGTACGAAGGGAGTTTTGAATCCACGAGGAGCATCGGGTTGTGTGCGACGCACTACAATAACGCCAAGACATACGAGAGAAAAAGCGAAAAGTGTACCGATGCTTGTCATTTCACCAGCAACATCGGGCGGAACAAGGCCAGCGAGCACGCAGATAATCACCATGAATAGCATGTTGCTGCGTGCGGGAGTGTGAAAACGTTTGTGTAGGTGAGAGAAAATGGGCGGGAGTAGGCCATCTTTGCTCATGCTATAGAACACGCGGCTTTGTCCGAGCATCATCACCATTACCACACTAGCATAGCCTAACAGAATTGCTACGATGATGCCGCGGTTAAGCCAAGGATAGGCTGGTACAACCGTTCCATCCGAGAGAGTCGGCCCCATATGAGCTACGGCTGTAGCTGCTGGAGCAATGCTGTCTGCACCAATATATTCGTGATAGTCTACCACTCCCGTCATGACGAAGGAGAATATCATGTAAAGTATGCTGCAGATGATGAGCGAACCGAGAATGCCGATAGGCATGTTCCGGCGCGGATTTTTTGTTTCTTGTGCCGCAGTGCTCACAGCGTCGAAGCCGATATATGCAAAAAATACGATGGCAGCGCCGCGCAAGATTCCCGACCATCCGTAATCGCCAAAGTTGCCAGTGTTGGCGGGTATGAATGGTGTAAGATTGTCGGCTTTGATATACTTGAACCCGATAAAGATGAAGGCAAGTACCACGGAGATCTTGAGCACAACCATGAGATCGTTGAACTTAGAACTACCCGCAGTTCCTCTCATTAAAATGAATGATAGTAGGATGACGAGTAAGGCCGCGGGCAGATTGAACACACCTCCATCGGAAGGGCATGCCGTGAGCTCTATGGGAAGTGGATGGCCAATGTCTGACATCATAATGCAGAAATATCGGCTCCACGAGATACTGATGGCTACAGCCGCCACGGCATATTCGAGCACGAGATCCCATCCGATAATCCACGCCACGAGTTCCCCCATGGTAAAATAGGAATATGTGTAAGCTGATCCCGATACGGGGAGCATGGAAGCGAACTCTGCATAGCAAAGGCCAGAAAGCGCACAAGCAATGGCTGCTAGTGCAAAGCTAATGACAATGGCTGGACCTGTATGTTCGCCTGCCACAATGCCCGTGACAGAGAAAAGTCCTGCACCGATGATGACGCCCACACCGAGGGCTATCAAGCCTCCTGGGCCGAGGACGCGCTTTAAGCCTCTGCCTCCTTCGTTTTCTGCTTCGTGAAGAAGTTCGGCTGCTGTTTTTTTAACGAATAAGTCCATTTAGTTTTTTGTTTTATAGGATAGTCAATCCCTAGATATATTATGTTTCTTTGGTGGCTTTAGCCTCTTACTCTTTTTTGTTCACCGTGGCAGGGCGGAAACTCCTTACCAGATAATAGAAAATATGTATGAGACCAAATAATGTACCAATCCAGAAGAGAGTCTTGTCGGCCTCCCATCCCAATGTCTGTTGGTGCCAAAGGGCGGTGATGATGCATAGCACGGCTACAAAAATGGCAATAGCATTGAGCACCGTCTGTCCATGTCGTCGATCCGTTCCATCACCAATGTGGCTATGACGCACACCATAGGAAGAATAAACGTCGAGGCCAATGAGCATCCACATGACAAGGCGAATCCATGTGTCAGCGGGGAGGAAAAGCATCATGCTCACACAGCAAAGCACACCTGTTGCTGGAATCCAAGGTACGAAGGGTGTTTTGAAACTACGTGGGGCATTGGGTTGTGTGCGTCGTACGACAATGACGCCTAAACAAACCAATGAAAAGGCCAAAAGTGTGCCAATGCTCGTCATCTCGCCCGCTACGCTAGCAGGCACTACTCCTGCAAGTAGTCCAATCACTGTCATAAATAGCAGATTGCTGCGTGCAGGCGTATGGAAACGTTTGTGTAGATGCGAGAAGAGTGGGGGAAGTAAACCATCTCGGCTCATGCTGTAGAACACGCGGCTTTGTCCAAGGAGTGTGACTAATACAACACTGGCATATCCCATTAAAATGGCTAATATAATGCCACGATTGAGCCAGGGGTAGGCTGGAACTACCGTGCCGTCAGGGCCTACGCTTCCCATGTGGGCAATGGCTGTGGCTGCGGGAGCAATACTGTCGGCACCCTTGTAAGCATGATAATCCACTACGCCCGTCATTACTAAAGCAAAGGCCATATAGAGCACCGTACAGATAAGTAGCGAACCGAGAATGCCAATAGGCATATTCCGGCGAGGATTCTTTGTCTCTTGTGCAGCCGTGCTGATGGCATCGAATCCAAGGAATGCAAAGAACACAATGGCCGCTCCACGCAACACGCCCGACCATCCATATTCACCAAATACCCCCGTGTTGGCAGGGAGGAATGGAGTTAGGTTTTCGGCACGCATATAGCGCACGCCAATGCCTATGAAGATGATTACTACGGCAATTTTGAGTACAACAAGGAAATCGTTGAACTTAGAACTTCCTTTTGTGCCACGCATTAGAATGAGTGATAAGGCTACGATGAGCAGTGTGGCGGGAAGGTTGAATACGCCTCCATCGGCTGGGCATGCCGTCCACTCTATAGGAAGGTGTATGCCAATATCGCCTAGAATTACGCAAAAGTAGCGACTCCAAGAAATACTTACCGTCATGGCCGCTAAGGCATATTCGAGCACGAGGTCCCACCCGATAATCCACGCCACGAGTTCGCCCATAGTAAAATAAGAGTACGTATAAGCCGATCCTGCTACGGGAATCATCGAAGCAAATTCAGCATAGCAAAGTGCAGCTAGTGCGCAGCACACGGCAGCTAGAGCAAAGCTTAGAATAATGGCAGGTCCCGTATGCTCGCCGGCCACGATGCCCGTAACGGAGAAAAGTCCGGCACCAATGATGACACCTACGCCTAGGGCAATGAGCCCCCACGTGCCTAGTACGCGTTTAAGTCCCTTGCCACTATCGTTTCCTGCCTCTTGTACGAGTTCGTCAACTGTCTTTTTAGCAAATAAGTCCATTCGTTGTCTCTTTTTGTCAATATATATACTGCAAAATTAGCAAAATGTTTTGTAATACGTGTTGTTTCAGTGCATTAAAGCAATGATTTGCTCTACTACGGTTACACATGCGTGTTTGATGTAGCTTGTTATTCTTACCATGGGGCAAAAACAAAGGGACATGTGCCCCATGATTGGAGTCTATGTCCCTTTGTTAGAAATAATCTAGGAATGTGAAACAAACACGCGTTGTTATCTATTCTCATTGGCTAACATCCTTCATGGGGATGGCGTGAGAACAGAATGTTTAAGTGTTAGTGAGTTAAGCGTGCACGTATGTACCAATTTTTTCTCCGCTGAGCACCTTTTTAAGGTTGCCGTATACATCCATGTTGAATACGTAGATGGGAAGTTTGTTTTCGCGACACATGGCTGTGGCCGTAACGTCCATTACCTTGAGTCCGCGGGCTAGCACCTCGTCGTATGAAATTTCGTCGAACTTTGTTGCCGAAGGGTCTTTCTCTGGGTCGGCAGTGTAGACACCATCTACGCGTGTGCCCTTCAGCATAACATCGGCTTCAGTCTCGATGCCGCGCAACGAAGACCCAGTGTCGGTGGTAAAGTAGGGGCTACCAGTGCCACAACTGATGATGGCCACTTCGCCACGCTCCATTGCTTCAATGGCTTTCCATTTGCTATAAAATTCGCCAATCGGTTCCATGCGGATAGCAGTGAGTACGCGGCTTTTCACGCCAATGGCTCCTAGTGCAGAACTTAGAGCTAGCGAATTAATCACAGTGGCACACATGCCCATTTGATCGCCCTTTACGCGGTCGAATCCTTTACCCGCACCGCTCAATCCGCGAAAGATGTTTCCACCACCGATGACAATACTGATTTGTACGCCCATCTCCAAGGCTTCTTTGATTTGCTCTGCATATTCGTTAAGGCGTTTCACGTCAATGCCATAACCCTGTTCTCCCATCAGACTTTCGCCGCTGAGCTTGAGGAGAATACGTTTGAATTTAGCCATTTTTCTTCTATGTGTTAGTATGGACTCGTAGCTACGTTGTCCGTCTTTTTGATAATCTGGATGAGTTAGATGCTTATGTAAGGGCAAATTTACGAATTATTCTGTTACGAAGCCAGCCCCCCTAGCTTATTTTTTACTTTTGGAAAAAGTGAGGCTTGCACTATGCCACGGCATGCTAGGTATGCCAAGAATGCCATCCATAATGTGCTATTGCTCGCAGGAAAACATTCCAAAATGAGAAAGAATGTTGCGGTCGCAGCCATCATGCTGAAGAGCATGAAGCGGGTAGATGTAGTTCCGATAAAAAGGCCATCGAAGAGAAAGGCAGTGAAACTTGCCACTGGTACAGCGCATGCATAGGGTAAGTAGTCTGTTGCACAAGTCACTACCGAGCTATTGCTAGTGAGTATGCGAAGAAGTCCTCGTCCGGTTATGGCATAAGTTGCTGAATAGATTGCGACCAATGCGATTCCCCAACCAAAAAGATAGCGAGTGAGTTTATTAAAATCCTTCCTACTTCCTGCTCCGCAGAATCTTCCACCAAGAGCCTCGCCCGCATAGGCAAAGCCATCCATTACGTAAGAGAAGAGAATGAAAAATTGCATAAGTAGCGTGTTGGCTGCTAGTATGAGTTCTCCTTGCGCCGATCCGAACGAAGTAAAATAGCTCGTCACAGCGATGAGGCAGAGTGTACGCAGAAATATGTCGCGATTCACGCTGAAAAACTTCTTTAATGCATCCGTCTCGACGATATGCGTCCATCGAATGCTGTGTAATGCGTGCCGGTGACGGCAAAACCAGATGCCCAAGGCTATGGCGAATCCTGTATATTGTGCAATGAGCGTGCCCGCTGCCACGCCTCTTATTTTGAGGTGAAATCCAAATACGAGTAGACAACTCGCCGAAATATTGACTACATTCTGCAAAATGGCCGTGAGCATCGGTACACGTGCATCTTGCATGCCGAGAAACCATCCCGTTAGGCTGTAAAGTCCAAGCACTGCGGGTGCGCCCCAGATGAGCACTTGGTAATAATTGCGTGCATTAGTAGCTACCTCGGGCGAGGCAGTGACGAAGTGGAGTGTGAGATCGATGATAGGACGTTGTAGTAACCACAAAAGCATTGAAATTCCTAATGCCACGAACAGAGAGCGCAGTAGTACGCATGTGGATTCTTGTTCGTCGCCTCGGCCGTAGGCCTGTGCGGTGAGACCTCCTGTGCCCATTCGCAGAAATCCAAAGAGCCAGTAAGCCATGTTGAACACCATGCCGCCTAGGGCAATCGCACCGATATAAGAGGACTTGCCTAGATGACCCACGATTGTGGTATCGGCCAGGGCAAGTAGGGGAATGGTGATGTTGGAGATGATGCTCGGAAAAGCAATGCGTAGTATCTGTTGGTTCATGATGCAAAGGTACAAATTTAATGGAATTTGCAGACGTTGCTTATTCTCACTTCTTTGTACTGTACTTTCATTGATAGTTCGGGGGTAAGATTTTTTCCGATGCAAAAATAGAATGGTGCGTGCGTGTGAAGTGGAAATGGTGATTCTTTTCAGATTTTTTTGTAACTTCGCGTATTGTAAGAGAACAAGTCCTAAAGTCCCCGCTTACGGGGCAGAATGATGAAAAGAACAAAGAAAAAACTTATTTACGTAGTAGTTGTATTGGTCGTGGTGTTGACTGCGCTGATACTTTACATATTCATCCCCCAAGCAAGCAAGAAACAAATGGATGCCCTCTGTCGAGTGAGGGCACGCAGTTGTTACGCTCTTGTGCTTGCGCCTAAGGATACTCTTTTTCTATCTTTATGCGATGATAGCTTGCGTGATGCTGCAATTCATGCAGATAGTCTGCATGATGAGCAAGACCAAACAGGAGTGTTTGTGTCGAATACAGGGTGTGTTGTTACTTCCGACGCGTTGGTAGATGGTGCACCATTGGAAGTGACGGGAAGAGCGCTTCAAGGTCGATTAGAACGGCTAGATACGATACTCTCAGAACGATTGGAAAAGGAAACGAGCGAGGTGGATGAACTTAATTATTATGCTCGAACTCACACCGTGGTGGACGATGGTTACAACGAAGTGATGGCCTATCGTGCCTTAGCCACGATGTACAAAGAACAGACAGATTCGGCTTTGCATAAGGTGAAAAAAGCTCTAAAAGACGCATTACGCCTAAAAGCTATTGCGCAGGTGCATGCCGAGGTTATAACTCCCTATACGAAACATCCCGTGAAAGCCTATCTGAGGGAACATGGTGACGGACTATTGCTTCTCCAAACAGCCGACGAACTTCTACCGCAGGGCAGTACGCGCTTTTCGGTGTACCGCTTTGGTGTGCGTCATCTTAATAGTACGTTGCTCGCTTTTAACGATATGGGATGTCTGTCGCTAGGTAGCAAACCTCAGAAAGTTGGTCGGAAATCGGAACTCTTTCCTGCTTGCGAGGGTGGGGCCTGGGTGAATCGCTCGGGGCATTTGTGTGGCATTGAGCGCGGCGGTCGGCGAGTTTCATCTTATGCCGTGGCTCGCTTAATGCGTAAGGCACATTGTTGGCCTGTATGGTGGAGTCTTAATCTGAAGGCATGGGTGAAAGGAATGCAAGGGACAGAAAAAGTGGCTACGAAGGAGAATGCTCCTCAAAAAGTATATGTGTGTCAACGATTTTTTGTGGCCGATAGTGCACGTTATGAAGGGGAAACATTGGAAACCGCCCAAGGTGTAAGACGCGAAGGGTATGGCGTGCTGACTCTTAAAGATGGCACTACGTATCGTGGACAGTGGTGCGCAGACTCCCTTCGAGAGGGGGAAGTACACTATGCTAAGGGACTATACGTAGGTCAACTTGATTCGCTGATGCGTCCCGATGGAGAGGGACGATTCTATGGAGCAGAAGGTGCCTACTATGATGGGGAATGGAAAGCCGGTCGAAGAAATGGACATGGATTTAGTCTTAATGGTCGCCAAATGCTGCATTGTGGTTCGTGGAAAAACGATAGTTTTCAAGGCGAACGCATGATATATACTCGCGATCGTATCTATGGCATAGATATTTCGCGCCATCAGCATGAGAAAGGGAAAAAGAAATATGGTATCAATTGGGCTAATCTGCGGATTACAAGTTTGGGTGGTGGCCGTCGTGTGCAGGGACAGGTGGATTATCCCGTATCGTTTGCTTACATAAAAGCCACCGAGGGAAAGACGGTGTTTAATAAATACTACCCTTCCGACCTACGACAGGCGCGTCGGCATGGCATAGCGGTAGGGTCCTATCATTTCTTTAGCACACGCACTTCTGGTGCACAACAAGCTGCTTATTTTCTGAAAATGGCTTGGATAGCCCCGACCGACCTTCCGCCTGTACTCGATTTAGAACCTACGGATAAGCAGATACGCGACATGGGAGGTGATGAGGCTCTATTTTGTCAGGTGATAGCATGGTTGCGCATCGTAGAGCAGCGACGTGGTAAGAAACCCATACTCTACGTAGGTCAACTCTTTGTAAACAATCATTTGAAACATGCGCCTGCCGCTCTGCGTGGCTACGATGTGTGGATAGCTCGCTACGGCGAATTTAAGCCTTATGTGCGCTTGCTCCATTGGCAGCTCACGCCTTATGGCCGAGTGAGAGGCATCCATGGCGAAGTGGATGTCAATGTGTACAATGGAAGTAAAGAGGAATTTCTTAACTATTGCAAAGGTCACTAATTTATGGACTATTAGGCTCAGAAAAAAGGTGAAAAGTGCGGAAAACGCCAAGTTTGCTTGGCATCATTCGTAGAAAACACTAAATTTGCTGCGCTTACAAGCCGCTTGACTGTAGCATATTGCAGATAATAATCTAAAACAAATTAAATATATACCAAGCTTTTCCTCGCCTTCCATGTTTATTTCGTGAAATGTTTAGCTTCATGAGAGAAATAAGGTAGGGTAGTGATAAGGAAGAAGCCCTAAAACACAAGTATATGAGTCTGAAAATTGTAGTACTTGCTAAGCAAGTGCCCGATACCCGCAATGTGGGTAAGGATGCGATGACTCCGGAGGGTACGGTGAATCGTGCCGCACTTCCCGCCATCTTCAACCCCGAGGACCTTAATGCGCTTGAACAAGCGCTACGTCTGAAAGAACAAAATCCTGGTTCTACTGTACATATTCTCACTATGGGTCCTCCACGTGCTACTGAGGTGATTCGTGAAGGCCTCTACCGCGGTGCCGATGGTGGATATTTGCTTACCGACCGTGCATTCGCAGGTGCAGACACCTTGGCTACAAGCTATGCTCTAGCCCAAGCTATCAAGAAAATTGGTATACCCGATATTGTGATTGGTGGACGCCAAGCCATTGACGGTGATACCGCTCAAGTGGGACCGCAGGTAGCTCAGAAGCTCGACCTCAATCAAGTGACCTACGTGACTAGCGTGGATGAGGTGAAGAATGGCAAGGTAATAGTAACTCGACATATCGATGGTGGTATGGAACGTGTAGAAGCTCCCATGCCCATTTTGCTCACAGTGAATGGAAATGCAGCTCCCTGTCGACCTCGCAATGCCAAACTCGTGATGAAGTATAAGCGTGCTTCGGCACCCATGGAACGTCCAGCAGAGGGTTTGGCTTATGCCGAAGAGTATGAGAAGAAACCTTACTTGACCATAGCGCAATGGAGCGTGGCCGATGTGGATGGTGACCTCAGCCAGTGTGGGTTGGCAGGTTCCCCCACAAAGGTGAAGGCTGTTCAGAACATTGTGTTTAAAGCCAAAGAGAGTAAGCGTCTTACAGGGACCGATGCTGATGTTGAAGGATTGGTCAAGGAATTGCTTGAAAGCCATACAATAGGATAATAGGGTGGGGCTTGGGTTGACAAAAAGTGAATAAGCGAATTCCAAAAATGCCTTTTGCTTGAGTCTAAGTTAGCAGAATGGCTAACTTACTTTTCTTCTCCCGTTCCCCTCAAAAAATAGTACACATGAACAACGTATTCGTATATTGCGAAATAGATAAGACTCAGGTAGAGGAAGTATCGTATGAACTCCTTACCAAGGGTCGCAAACTCGCCAATGAATTGGGCGTGCAACTCGAGGCTATCGTGGCTGGCTCGGGCATCAAAGGCCAAGTAGAGAAAGAAATTCTTTCTTATGGTGTGGATAAGCTACATGTGTTTGATGCCGAAGGTCTCTATCCCTACACATCAAAGCCTCATACAAGTATTTTGGTGAACCTCTTCAAACAGGAAAAACCGCAGATTTGCTTGATGGGAGCCACTGTGATAGGTCGTGACCTGGGACCGCGCGTATCTTCATCGCTCACTAGTGGACTGACAGCAGACTGTACGGCACTTGAAATTGGTGATTTCGATGATAAGAAGAATAAAACCCACTATGACAACCTGCTCTATCAGATACGTCCCGCCTTTGGCGGTAATATCGTAGCAACGATTGTCAATCCAGAACATCGTCCGCAGATGGCTACCGTGCGTTCTGGCGTAATGAAAGCCGAGAAAGTGTCCGATGATTATCAGGGTGAGGTAATTTATGAAGATGTGGCTAAATTCGTACCCGAGACCGACTATGTGGTCAAGGTGCTTGAGCGCCATGTAGAGAAGGCTAAGAATAACCTAAAAGGAGCTCCTATTATCGTGGCTGGTGGCTATGGCGTGGGCTCTAAGGAAGGTTTTGACTTACTACGCAAGTTGGCCGATGAACTTCATGGCGAGGTGGGCGCAAGCCGCGCTGCCGTGGATGCAGGATTCTGTGAACACGACTTGCAGATTGGTCAGACGGGTGTAACCGTTCGTCCTAAAGTGTACATCGCTTGCGGTATTAGTGGAGCCATTCAGCATGTGGCCGGTATGAAGGAGAGCGGTATCATTATCTCAATTAATACCGATCCCGAAGCTCCAATCAATCAGATAGCCGACTATATCATCACCGGTAGTGTGGAAGAAGTGGTTCCCAAATTCATTAAGTATTACAAGAGCAACAGCAAATAATCATGGCAAACAATTATACAGAGCATCCAGAGCTGAAGTTCGAACTGAACCACCCGCTCATGAAGCACATCGTGGAACTGAAAGAACGTAACTTCCGCGATAAAGAAGAATTTGACTATGCACCGCTCGATTTCGACGACGCAATGGATAACTATGACCGTGTGCTTGATATCACCGGTGAACTAGCTGGTACAACCATAGCCGACAACGCTGAAGACGTGGATTTGGAAGGTCCGCATCATGAAGGCGACCGCGTGTACTATGCAAGCGGAACTGCTGAAAATCTTGACGCAATGGTGAAGGCAGGTCTCAATGGTATGACCATGCCTCGTCGTTTCGGTGGCTTGAATTTCCCTATCACACCCTATACAATGTGTGCAGAGTTGGTGGCTGCGAGCGATGCTGGCTTTGGAAATATTTGGAGCTTGCAGGATTGTATTGAAACGCTCTATGAATTTGGTAATGAAGATCAGCATAGTCGTTTTATCCCTCGTATATGCGCTGGTGAGACGATGTCGATGGATTTGACAGAACCTGATGCAGGTTCCGACTTGCAACATGTGATGCTGAAGGCTACTTATAGCGAGGAGGAAAGTTGCTGGTTGCTCAATGGCGTGAAGCGTTTTATTACAAATGGTGATGCACAGCTCCACCTTGTCTTGGCTCGTTCGGAGGAGGGTACTACCGATGGTCGTGGCCTTTCGATGTTTATTTATGATAAAAATCAAGGTGGCGTGAATGTGCGTCGCATTGAGAATAAGCTCGGTATTCATGGAAGTCCTACGTGTGAACTCGTTTATAAGAATGCAAAAGCAGAGCTATGCGGCGAGCGTAAATTGGGCTTGATAAAGTATGTCATGGCGCTAATGAATGGTGCTCGTTTGGGAATTGCAGCACAAAGCGTGGGTATTTCACAGGCAGCTTACAACGAAGCGTTGGCTTATGCTCGCGACCGCGAACAATTTGGTAAGGCTATTATTAACTTCCCGGCTGTTTACGATATGCTTGCCCTTATGAAGGCAAAACTTGATGCGGGTCGTGCATTGCTCTATCAGTGCTCACGTTACGTGGATATTTACAAAGCGCTTGATGATATCGCTCGCGAACGTAAGTTGGAGCCAGATGAACGTAAGGAACAGAAAAAGTATGCGAAACTGGCCGATTCTCTCACACCTCTCGCAAAGGGCATGAACTCTGAATATTGCAATCAGAATACTTATGATGGATTGCAAATTCATGGTGGTTCGGGCTTCATGATGGAATACCCCATACAACGCTATTACCGCGATGCGCGCATTACCTCAATTTACGAGGGAACCACGCAACTCCAAGTGGTGGCTGCTATTCGCTACGTAACCAATGGCTCTTACTTAGCTCAGATGCGAGAATTTGAACAAGCAAATGTAAGCGAAGATTTGAAAGGCATTCAGACTCGTGCAAAGGCTATGGCCGATAAGTTTGAGGAAGCGGTCAATCATGTAAAGGAAGCTGCTGACGCACCTTTCCACGACCTCTGCGCTCGTCATCTCATGGAGATGGCAGCCGATGTGATTATGCTTCACCTCCTCCTTCATAATGCAACCGAGAATGCACAACTCTTCGGTAAGAGTGTGCGCGTATATGCCAATTTTGTGGAGGCAGAGATAGCTAAGCATCATACTTTCGTGATGAATCTTACTCCAGAGGATGTGGCTCAGTATGAGCAAAAATAAAGCAATATTATCAGCGTAAGAATATTACGCATTAAGATGTGATAGAAAAAAACCGAGAAGAGCATAGGATCAATTACCTATCGCTTTAGAGACGCTCTTCTTATTCTATTCATACAAAAATACAGACAGGCTTTGCGAAGCATATCGCATGGCCTGTCTGTTTTTCTTGCCCCAATAAAGGGGTCACTACGTGAAAAAGTTGTATTTTTGCATCCAGAAGTTACGAAAAGAGTGTAATTTATTGGAAATGAGCGTAGGCTAATTACTCTTGATAGTAATAGGTTACGATTTAGTTAGTTATCTACTGCATTATCCTTCTGCGCGTTGCGTAACCTTCAAAGAACTCTTCGTATGCAAAAGTAGCTATTTAAT
>CDZR01028157.1_pt1 | contig 107721 bp, 124 predicted proteins | sample 554781 | NCBI WGS metagenome assembly CDZR01 (sample SAMEA3182065, study PRJEB8094) | gut metagenome | biome: human; feature: gut; material: Stool; isolation source: human stools | place: Canada | collected 2013-01-28
ACATTTGCACTCGGATTCACTGCCACTCGTACAAAATAGTTCCAAGAGCTAAATCCTTGTCCTCCGCTATATTGTTCTACCCAAGTTAATGTAAGGGTATAATCTGTTATTTTCTTAATAAACTTACCTGTGATAGTTCTGTTAGGTTGATATCGTACCAATTTTAATGTAAATATGAATAGTTGTGTGTTAATATATGATAATAATACATTCATTTGATTGGATAAGTTTGTTTTTATCAAAAACAAACTTATATTACATAATTGATTTCATATATGAAATCAATTTCAATCATTATAAGAAGAATTTCAAATCGGCATTATGCTTGAAATAGTTTATTTATATTAAATAAACTTATAATAATTGCTTATCCATTTTAAAAACACTATATTTGAATAATTGATTTCATATATGAAATCAATTTAGATAATTATGGGAAGAAAAAATACTACAGAATTAATAGATTTAATTGAGCAACATAAATATGCTGTATTCAATCAGAATGAATTTTTTAATATTTGGAAAGATTCCAAATATATATACGGATTTAAAAGTATGAATTTAGAAAATTTTGCTTCATACTTGATTGAATCAGGTTTATTAACAAGTGAATCAATGGTAGATAATGAGAATGGGGGGTTCATTGAATATGGTATTACTGAAAGAAAACCCGATATTCTCGATTTCGCAGCAGCCCGATCTAGGGTCTCATATTTTAGTTACTATACTGCTCTATCTATTCATAATCTCACATTGCAGATACCTAAAAATATATATCTTACTTATGAACGCAGTACTCCACAATACAATAATCATCTCACTCAAGAAGGTATAGATAATGCTTTTAATAAAGCACCTAGACAAACAAATAACTACCGTAGTATTAGAAATAATAGGGTATATTTCATAAATGGACGATTCAATAAACGTTTGGGGGTTATCCCTTTTAGAGATAATTTATTAGTAACAGATATTGAAAGAACATTAATTGATATTGTAACTAGACCTTTTTATTCCGGTGGTATTACACAAGTGATCGAAGCATTTGCAAATGCTAAAGGGAATGTTTCAATTCAAAAATTATTTCAATATTATAATAAAATGCGCTTTACTTATCCATATCATCAAGCAATCGGCTTCTATTTAGAGAAAGCTGGATATCAGGAAAAAGATATTATTCCGTTTTATAAGATGGAGCAGAACTTTAAATTTTATTTAACTTATAATATGCCCTTTAAAGAGTTTTCACCTCATTGGAATCTATACTATCCCAAAGGGATTTAAAGGGAGTAATAATTTCTTTAACATAGTCAAAATAGTAATCATAATTCAGTAATTCTTCTGGATTATGGATCGTTTGTTTTACAACATCCCAATTAGAACGATTTCTTTCTCTCAAAAGTTCAAAATCATTAAGAAATTTAAGTGGTACACATTTAGCTGAAAAGATGTTTGTGAAAAGTTCCGGTGTTAAATTTAGTTTCGTGAAATGTGTTTTAATCATCCAAATATCATAAAGATCACGTGCTCTCTCTTTTGGCCTAGCAGTTGTGACTATCTCTTTATATTTATCCATACTCTGACAAAGTGCTCTTAGTTTTTCAATCAAGATCATTTCTGGAGTATAGACTTTAAGAATAATTCCATCTATTTCTTTATTTACGGCTGTTTCAACATATTCATAAGAACTGATATCTACAGTATATTTAGTAGATTGATCATTTACTTTTATTGAATGCCTTCTAATAGCATCTATATCATTACCTAATTTCTCATATTTATCCTTTTGTATAAGCTTAAATTCTAACATATACCCTCTCCATTGAGGAATACTACCACTTTTGGGTTTCTTTATAAATTTTACATCATATGCTATTAATTTTTCTGCGGAGAAAACTTTATTCAAGTTTTCATTAAACACACGAGTTAGTCTATTGAAATCTTTCTCTGAAAATTCTTCTTCCATTGAAAAATCTATATCTATGGAACCTCGGTCAGTAATTTCATAAGCGAGCTGCAGTGCATTACCTCCTTTTAAAACAAGTCCTTTCATTAAAATTTCATCTGCCATCATAGCCTGCAAAGTCAGCTTTTTAATCTCTTCAATATTTACCATAGTGTTTATTATATTTATAAAAGCGCTAAATTAATAGAATATTCTCAGAATAAATATTCTATATAAATAATTTAAATTCTCAATAATCTAAGAGCTGTGCACTACCGATGCATAGGACAGGGCTGTACCTTACGAAATTGCTTTCTTATTTGAAGCAATAGCTTCCATTCCTTCTTAGCATTACTTACTCTATTTTTGTCTCTATAGTCAGATATGTTTTTCCTCAATTCTTTCTTCACTCTTTATATGGAACATGTTTTTTCAGCTCTGGTAACGACCAAAAAAAGAAGTCATGTATACAAATATAATATCTATTTCTTCCATACCATCGATAATATCTTATGAATAATGTATTGTTTATCTCTTATTTTCTTCCATTTATTATAAAGTGAAAATATTTGACTATATGCCTGCTGATTTTCCTTTGTTCTTAAAATATAAACAATAATGGAAATTTGTTTAACACAATCAAAATACTGTTTTGCATTGCATTTGAAAAGTAGTTTCTCATTAACAATTCTACAGTGTACTTTAAATGCATACGATTCCAATAAATCCAAATAATTAATTATATCATCGAAATTTTCATTAAGCAAAGCTTCATATTTTTCTATAATTCTTTTATCAAGTGATTTACATTCTTCTAATTCATATATATTATCACCAAGTCCATTAGCGCTAAAAAGTCCCCAAAAATCGTTATACAGCTTCAACACTTCTTTTTTAAAGTGTTTATCTAAATCTAATGCACTATACGCTAACTTATATTTATTTTCTCTTATCAAAAGTCGTATTTGATAAATTGCGACAACAAATAGAAGTGACCCGGTTAGATAATATAGATTCTCTAATATTGGTTTAATAGTTTCCGTTCCCATAGAATATTAGTAAATTTTGTTATTCAGACAACTTTAAAGTTTTCATTTGGTTCTGATAATTTGATATTACATTTGTACAATTTGTTAGAATAAAAATTTAATAAATCTTGCTCTGAATCGTTTGTTTCATGTATATTTAGAGAAAGCAATTCTTTCCCTAATTCATGAAGATTGTCTAATATTCGGTTTACTTGTTCTTTACGAGGTTTTCTTTTCACTATAGTATAATCATATAGTTGCTTTCGAGTAACATTTATAATATTAGCCAAGTTGGTATTACCGAATTTATTTCCATAATAACTAAGTAATGACGGAATATTCATTTTGAAATATAATTCATACTCATCATTCAATTTATCTGGGATTAGGACTTTTGCTTTTCTCATTAAATCTAAATGGTGTTCAAGTGCAATGCTGAAACCAGCTTGGATTTCACTTAAACTATCCTCTACTATCACAAATCCTGGCAAGTCTTCAATCGTTGCAATGCACTGTTCATTTACGTAACTAACAAGTACATCAATGTTAGACACCTTTTTTTTATTTTGAGCCAAACTAGCTCTGCTATCATATGAGCTAGTAATATCTTCACTAATCTTTGATATCTTATTTGTTTTCATCTTCTTTTCTATTTATTTTAAATAATGAATTCATTGTGACAATATTCTTTAGATACAACAGATACATTTAAAATGATTTAGCAACAACGTTCTCATATTGTTATCGATGGTATTATTTAAATATATTGTTTGTATCTCTCTTTCAAATAGGTTACAATTTCTATTTTCTTCTTTAGGTCTTAAATTATCATATCGTTTAGTTTTACCTTTCATATAGTACAAGGGGGGTATTTTATCACTATAATATATCTTTTTATTAGATTTTGTAATGATACAGTGATCCAAAATCTCCCACATTAAAATCAAATGCCTATAATCACTAAAATCAAAGCTTATAAATTTGCTGTTATCGCTATAATTAATTGATTGATTACAGTTCCGTTTTGATTTAATGAAAGGTCCGCCAGTGAATATTGATTGAGAAATAGAATGGAATGCAATTCTATTTTTAATAGTATCATACCAATTATAAAACTTGTCATTTTTAAAAGTAGATATATCTATTGAATTAATAATTCTTTTTTGACTGAATAATTCAACATAGCTGTCCCGTTTTATTGACTTTGTAGATGATATACTCATTTGGGGGTTACTTCTTAGCACAGTATATCCAGTAGTCGAATCACCAAAATCAATAGAAAACTGACTCAATTTATATTTTTCCGCAAAGGATTTTGAGATTCCTAATGTTGCATTATTTAAACTTATTTTTTTGTGTGATACATTTATCAAAGACGTCTTTTTATGCCTAGATTGCCCAATAACAGGTATAGAAAGTATGTCTGGTAAGCATTTTGTATTGTTCAAAATGACATACTCAAGTTGATATTCTTTAAGCTTTTCAACTAGATTTTGTATTATCCTGCCACCAGTTCCTCCTAATCCTATAAGCATAAGTCTATTCATAACTATTTCTCCCGATTATAAGTTTTATAAATTCGCTTTTCTTTGGGACAGCCTGTTGCAACAAAGGATAAGTTCATGAAAAAGCAAGTCTGAAATTAATCCTTTATTTTTTTTTTTGCCTGTAATGGAACAACATTCTCTTTCATTCCATGGTGAAATGACGACATATTGACATTGTATCGTACCATTTTTATCATTAATTGAGGATGATAAATATATGAACTTCCATCCCTCACTTTCTTTCTTTTGAATATATTGTCTTTTTGTGTAGCTCATTATCGTATTTATATTTTAGATAATTCTTTAATTCTGCAAATATACACTATTTAACGAAATACTCGCGTCAGTAACTGTGCAAATTTGTTAATATTTAAATTTGTTAACGGTTTAAACATCTGAAGAACATTTAATCCAGTGAAAATATCACATAATTAACTGGTTATAAAAAAAATGATGAATCTGTTTGTCTATATTTCAATTGTTATTCCCAGAGTTAAAATTCCTTCTCTTCTAATCGATTTGGCTTGACTACTAAAACAAGGTGTTTTCCAGCTAATGTCTCTCACCAGTAGTGAGAGTTTTGCGAATTCTCTATATGTTTCATAAAACCGCTTCATTTCTCCAAAGTTTTTTATCTGATTGAGAAATGCTGCCAATTCCTTAATAACTGATTCACCCCAAACCATCTATCGGCACTAATATACCATCTCAGACTAAGAAAAATGAAATAGGAGATTAATGAAGTGTTTTAAACTTCTAACGATTTTGCTTTGAAAAGATTGAGATTTGTAGTAACTTTGTAAATTATTATACGAATAATTGTAATGGTATGGTAAAATATGAACCACTATTTAAAAATATGACTCATTATCCACCTGGAACAAACTTAGTTTATCTTACACACCCCTATTATATGCATAGGGAAAGTGTAAGTCTAGCCATGTTTAATGATCACAGATTTGCTTTTTACTTCTGGGCTTTATGGGCTAAAGAACATCAGACCTCCATAGATTTAGTTACTCTTGATTGGCATCAAGATTTGGCATATCCAGAAGATTGCCAAAAAGAAGAATTAAAGGCTTTAAACATAGACAATACTTTTGAAACATCATTTTATGCTTGGGCAAGATTGTCCACATTGAATGATGATCATATTGTAGCAGCTATGTATAAAAACATTATAGGAAATGTTTATGTTATTTGTAAACAAAATATGGATCGCAGTACCCATGATGAACGCATAATAGACATGTATGGTAATATACATGTAATTAAGAAATTTACTACTACCTCTGAGGCTTATGGTTATTTGATAAAAACAAAAATCGATAAAGTTTTTTTTGATATAGATTTGGATTTCTTCACAATAGAAAATCTCTCAACAAATTGTACTCAAAAAACGACCTTTGTTAAAGAAACAGAGATAAAACATACTATTGACAGTCAATCTAAGTTTATGTGGTGGATTCTACAGAGGATTAAAGGATTTACTATCGCATTCGAACCTAAGTTTACAGGAGGATACACAAAATCTATGAGATTATTCAGTATAATAGAAAAAACATTATTTACTGGTTCTGTTTTTAGAAATACTACTACTTGGCAACATTTAAAAAAATAGTAATATGAAATCTCATATAGAACAGCGAACATTATTCTCTGATCATCCCATGGCGTTATGGAAAATGGCTCAAACAGAAAGAGAAACGGACTTATCCAGTGAATTATTGTCAGATGAAGAAAATATCTAGAAAGCTATATGTTTTAATACTCATTTTCTTTCCTTCTACTGTTTTTTTTCTTTTTTATAGGGAAACCAACTAGAGACATCTGCTGAATTTCCCTAAAACGTTTGATTCTCCCAGCTATAAGAGATCATAAATATCATGGAATTAAATAATACTCCAATCTAATATTGTAGTATTCTTGTTCATATTCAGCCTGATCATCGCAAATTGCAATGAATGATCATTTATCTCCTTGGATATATTCTTATACCATCCTTATCATCCTTATATGATGAAATGAATCCAACTTTATTTAAAATTACAGCTAATGATTTATTCCATTCCGTATCATCAATAACTGGGCGTTTTGTTCTTTCCGCTATTACTTGATATTTGCCTTTTAAAAGATTTAGAATATCAACAATTGCATTCTCATCATGTTCTAAATTCGCAATCATTATAGTAGCAAGTCTGACCTTCTTTTTTATATTTTGCGCATTCTTAATTAACTCCTTTAATATGTTCCTATTTAGCACAGAGTAATCTGTTGCAATAAGTATCTCTATAATAATATCTGCGAGAGGTTGAGAATTGAGCATTATGTTCTCAGGAATAAGAATTATCAGTTCTTTCTTCTGATTATTAGTGAATTTGTTTGATGACAATATATGCTGGGCTACATCAATATTAATAAAATATGAAGCTTCTCTGTTTTCAAAGAAATAGTTTGAATAATATAATAAATAATCTATATATATGGATGTCTTCTTTATAATAGCAGTATTACTATTATTAAATGGTAGTTTACCCTTTTCCAATAGCAGATTGAGTCGCTTGGACTCTAATTTCGTCAGGGCATCATTTCCATTGAATGATGCTAAGCTAAAAGAATTTAAAATCAAGGCATACGCTTCAAAGCTTAACTTGTTACACCCAAAAAGAATTGCAAATATATTTTGATAATTATCATCTTCAACCATCTTTTCTTCTCCCAGTTTTTTAGCAAACTGATCTACATATTTAAAGAGAATTTCAGACGATTTATTTTCGTTATTAAAGTAAATGACAACATTATCCCATGTAGGTTTAATGAGATATAATCTATAAGCGAGAGTAATGAAGTTGTCATCTATACCTGTGCAATTTTCCAATAGATTTTGCTGTCCATTTAAATATTGTATTTTTTGTTCTTCTGAAAGTTTTTCGCTATTTAAAACAAATAAAAGATTATCAGATGACTCATCTTTACAAATCTTTGAAAAACAAGGTAACGCTTGAGTAATATTACTTTCAATATAGTCAATAAATATTTGATTACCTGTTGATTTAATTCTACTTAGATTTAAGTTCGTATCAGATATTGTTGAATTATTAGGATGTAAAAATGAGGCAATTAAACACAGATTTTCTGTGTTAATCACGTATGAACAATTTTCAATTGCACATTGAAGTAATTCTGGAATTTCATTATTCATATTCACAAAACTACATTCTTTTATTATCTGTTTGCATCGGCCTAATTCGATGTTGTTTACACGAGATGAGATAAAATTGAAATTACGGCTTAACCATACACATTGTTTATTGTCAAGTTGTCCACAGAATTTAAGCCAACCTTCTTTTAAAGTCGCTTTTTCTGTTTCGTTATTCCATAAGTCAATACTATCCCATGATTTAGTTCTATCCCAATTGATGAAATGAATGAACACTTTTTGAGGTGCTTTTCCTAAAATGTAATATTGTGCTAAAAAATCAAGAGGAGCACTTTCTTTTTCCAATCGGCACATAATCAGGTTGAAAAAATCATTAAACTGCCTATTCTCTTTTGCGAGATAATTAAGTATATCGTTATTTAAAATTGCATCATGCTCAAACATATAGGGCTGCAATTCTTTTACAAAATTTTGTATTTTGTCGATGTGATAAGAATAATCCTGTTTTATTTCACGCTTAATTGACAATAATAGTTCTCTGTCGGCCAACGATACCATACCCTCGTAAAAATATGATATATAATCGTAGTATTCTTCGTCGATAAAGCCACGACGTATAAAGACATCCATCATTGGAGAAAGTTCTAATTCAGTATACAATTCACAGGTCCCAAGGCTATATTTAGAAATTAGGCTTTTCAGAGTAAGAGATTTTATTTTCAATTTCTCTTTTTGAAGCATATCTTTACGATTTGAAAATGCTTTTTCTGCTTCTTTTAATAGACTAATCCGCTTTGTAAAATCGAGTGCATTATCTATCTCCTTGTAATTAACATTCACTTGTGTATTAGAAGTACTATATCCATAATAATATTGAAACATTATATGATTATTGGATAATAGTGAATTAAATAGATTGCTATCCTCTGCTATTGCATCAAAACTATAATACTGATCATTAACATAGATTGATAACATCTTACTATTTATTCTATCTTTTAATTTGTAGAGGAACATCAGCCTTAGATCTCTTTCTTTTAAATGGCTGTTATTCAAATACAGTTTATAATCTTCTTCAAGAGTTTTTTCGCTAGTATTGATTACTTCAAGGGCTTTCTGTACAAACTTGGATTTTAAACTAATACATTGATATACCTTTCCAGCCCTACGATGTAATTGGGCAAAATCTTTTGGATGATAGTTCTTATACACGATCATTGCCAATAATTTTGTGTAGTTTAGCTTTTGACCGTTTCCAGTACACAGTTTCTGACGATATTGATAGTATTCATTAGCAATATTGGTTAAAATACGCATATCCTGAATAAAGAAAGCCATATCAGCTAAATCACCATCCGTTATTTCATTTTCTTTAAAACCTCTTTCAAACAACGCAGCCTTCAATTTAACTCTTGAATTTGATGGATTTATTACCGGTATTACTGTAGTAATGTAATCAAAAAATTTAGTACGTTCTTCATCGACAAATACATCATCTTTTATAGCATATAAAAAAACCACATGTTGTTCAACAACTTTTGATTCATTAATAAGTTGATTTAGTTCTCTTAGTTTTAAAAATATATTTGAGGTTCCAAAACGATCCAAATCTTCGATAATTACAACATTATATTTAGTGACTTGAAAGAAATAAAGAATCTCATCAAGATGTTTATTAAAAATGGAATTATTCTCTATCATCTCTATCTCACCATCCTTCAAATTGAGCTTATTCAACTTTGAATTGCTGTATGATTTTATTATATATTTTATAATTTCATACAATGCGAACAACAGGTAACCTACAGCGAAAACGTCAAACCAAATATTGGCACTACCAAAATTAAAAGTATTATATAAACTTTCAATCCTTAACCATGCAGGTTCAAAGGCTATTATAAAGGCTAGAAGACATCCTATACAAAAAAATGCATACTTACACTGATTATATTTATCAATGTGCGCTATTCGTCTAAAGCGGGAATTTGGAACAGTTGAAGCTTTCTCACGATAAATAAGTTGTTGCAAAATGCTATACTCAATCTTACGATTTAGATTCTCTATTCTCGCTTCTCTTTGCTTGTCATCAAGATTTTCATCCGTTTCCTGTTCATCCGCCTGTAGAGTGGCTAATGAAATAGGTAGATATTCAAATATCCGATAATTTTGTCTTAAAGTTTTAAGAATAGAACTTTTACCTGAACCAAAAGGCCCAGTAAGAGCAATATTCTTGATATCTTTTTTTTCAGTGGCTTCATTAAGAACACAAGATAATTCTTCTACAGTTTGATATGAAGAATCTTTTTTTTCTAAAATTTTGGGTAGTAAAGAATATAATTTTGCTTCCATGTTATTTTGTTATAAAATCAGAATAATTCATACATTCAAGTAATTACCGACTACTGACATTCTATCTTTCCACATGTTTTTGATAATATTAAAAATAATTCTGCCATATTCTGTCAATTTTTAACTGAATTATAAACAGTTTCAAATGTACAAAATAGATTGGAAATACGAGCATGAAGTTTTGAATATTCATGCAAAACAGTCTTATCATTTATATCATCCTTATTTCTTGTAGTAAAGATAGTCGTTTTTACTTTTAGTAAAATCACAAGAATAGACGGACACAAGTAGAAGTAATCTTGTACCGTCTGGAGACAAAGCTAAACTTAGAATAAAAGGTAATTAATACATACTACCTCTTATTTTAAGATATTTGGATATTTCTCATATACATGATCACTAAAAGCTATACTTTATGATGCAGTTTTTTTGATATCGGTTACCTCTTTTTTCTTGTTGTATTACTCTTCTTTATCTCTTTTTCTATCGTAAGGTCTGTAACTGCACTGTATATCTGTGTTGTCTTGACACTCTTGTGCCCAAGCAACTTCTGCACAGTAGTAATGTTCACCCCCCTGTAGATTAATAAGGTGGCAAAGGTATGCCGGGCTGAATGAAAAGATATGTTTCGTTTTATACCAATCTTTTTCAATACATTTTTTACTCCCCTATTCGTTTTTTGATTCGATTCCAGCATAAACATCCTTCCACGACTACGTGGAATTGATTTACTTAACAGCAAAGCTTTCCCATCAAAGATTGTGGAGACAGGTATTCTCACCTCAATATTTGTCTTGTGCATCTTAATGATCAACCATTTCTTTCGGTTTATGGAGTAGATGTCCTGCTTAGTGATGTTGCAGATATCAGAATATCGTAATCCTGTGTAGCAACTAAACAGAAATGCGTTTAGGATCTCGTCTGATCCTGTATGCTGCCGGTACTCTTCAAGAAGATCAAGTTCTTTCTCTGAAAGTGACTCCCGGTGTGTTTCTTCCGAGCGGATCGTGTAATTCAAAAACGGATCTTTAATGATGATCTCTTTTTTTCTTGCTACATTGATGTATCTCTTGATCACCTTCATATGACGAGCGATTGTATTGATTGATAGTTCTCGCTCGATGCGCATATAGCCTTCCAAGTTCAGAAGAAAATCACTATTCACACTCCTTATATCAATGCAGGATCTGTAACCTCTCAATTGTCTATACGTATCCATATGCAGGATCTTTGTGCTTTCACTTACATTCGCTATAGCAATTTCTCGCTTCATGAATTCTATAAAATTCATGCCTTCAGTATTTTCACATAACCTCCCCTGCATGGTAAGGTTGTTCAGATCCCCGCAGTATTTAATATAACTTTTCCCTTCGATATTGATTTGTACTAAATATGCTCCAGTTTCCTCAGACAAACCTAGCTCTCTCAATTGTGATTCAAACGTGGATAAAACTCCTTCTATATTCATTTTTAGGGCAAAGGTACTAATTGCATGGAGATTTTGTTTTTGAATGAAAAAAGACGATATCAACCTAACAGAACTATCACAGGAAAGTTTATAGTAGCCAAAACTGCTGTAAGCTTAGCAATAACGTCAGTAGATGAAGGAATATCTAATGCTTCACAAGTTGAAGAGCTTGATAAAATGACGTTTACCAGCAATCTAGGGAGTCGGGTAAAAATAAAAGTAGATGGGGATACATATTGTTCAGAATATTATAGTGGTTTTATGATTTACTTTCCAGTTACAGTGAATTATAATACACCGACTTACTATAATTATAGTTATGACTATAGTGATTATGGAAATCGTGAAGAATATTGTTTTTCTGGAGCCATGTCATTCGATATATTGATTGATGGGACGATAGCACAGAGTCTGTCTAAACCTTTATCCGGTCATCATAACAAGGTTTATGAGACTGATAAGTACAAGATTACAATCACGGTAGTAAATAAATAAAGAAATAATATCTCCAGATATATCAATAACTTTGATATACCTGGAGATTGGTTATTAATATAGATCTCGATTTACTTGTAATTTATAAACTTTTCCATTTACCGAAAATTCACGGCCATTCATTTGCACCTGATCATAGTAGAGATCAGCCGTGTTTTTTGAGGTGTATTTTTCATTATTTATTACTTTTAGTCCATCAATAGTTAAAGTAAACGTGAGAAAAGTGTAGCTAACTTCATCCCACCAAGCATCCTCTCCAAAGCCATGATCAATAAATTCTCTACGTGTTAGTTCTTTGGCTGTCTCTCCACTAGTAAATACAAAATCTTCGGACCATGTGGTATTCTCTTGACGACCTAAAGCAGATACTTGCAGGGTAATAGTATGCCCGTTACAGGTAATCGTTCGCATTATATAATCATCAAACAGAAGTTCACCTTCATAATATTGTTTACGTTCTCTGTCGTTGATTAAAATAATGATTGGAGCGGCAAACTTTCCTATGATAGTTCTGTTAGAATAGCCTGATTTTTCCGAAAGTACAATATTGGGGTTGTAAGTAAAAAAAGTGATAAAAATATTTTTTATATTGAATATATTTATTACTTTTATTTTTAGTTTGAAAAACGCACAAGCGAAACTTATAAAATATAGTTATATACCTTTAATACATAACGACTTATGAAAATAATCAAACAAGACATTATCATTCACACAAATAAATGTATAGATTAACGTTTAATTTTAAAATCAAAGAATTATGAAAAAGAACACTGTCTTTATGTTAACTACAATCTTGCTAGCTATAACATCATGCAGAGACTCTGAAATTATTTCGGAACAGCGAAATGGAAGTGATGCAACGACAAGAACCGTTTCTGATGAAATGAATATTTCTTCTGACGAAGCCATTTACAAAGCGCAATCAGATTTTGAGAACATGCTGATGGACCAGATAGTCTATCGGGACTCTGTCTATATACTTAATATGAGCAGGGATGAAGCGAGGGATCTGACAATCCCGGATAGCTTGTATGTTGTATATACTAATCTAGTAGAAAAGCTAAATGGAAAACAAGAAAATTAGAATGCTGTTTTATCTTTTGATCTACCCTTTGATAGTATGTTCTTTTACAGGCTGCAAAAAGGATGTAGTAGATTCTTTGTTTAAAAACAACAGCTATATTGAGTGTAACATTAATGGGAAAAATGTTAGGGGCGAAGGTTTAAGAAAAATGTTTGAAGCTCCTACGAATTTTCATATGAACTATTCATATTATGACGATGGTTCTTTTACATTCAATATTGATAAGGGGGTTAATGATAAGGAGGGAGGAAACTATAGGATCTATATTTCAGTCACTCAAAAAACATTACCGGAACTGGGGGAACGATATTATTTCAAGAAACAAATAGATAATAGTGGTCCTTTTGAATTTGAAGATAAATGCTATATAGCTTCTATTGAAGTAATTCCGTATCTGTATCAATGTTCAGACACAACACTTATCCCAGAAAATATCAGGAAAAAGAAGATTATTCTGAAGACTGACGTTGTGAAAGAGGGGTATATAGAGTTTACGAATATAGATATAGATAAAGGTGAAATTTCTGGGTTATTTGAGTTTGAAACTGAAGTAACTAGTAAGCGTGTTCCGCAGGCTTCATATAAGGCATCAGTAACAGAAGGTAAGTTTGTTGGGCATGATATAGAAAGAAACAGAACCTTCTATACACCGGGATTATTTGATTATATTTTGTAAAAAGTCTACTAATTATGAAAAATATTATATTTGTGTTGTGCTGCATGTTTTACATGTCGGCACTAGGGCAATCACATTTTGTTGAAGATACCCCTGAAGTAAGAAACTGGCTTGACAATATGTTCCAGCACCTTGATAAGAGTAAGGTTCCACATGGTCTTCTTCGTGATTATGCATTTGAATTAGCCGATCTTGACATTTATAATGGGAAGGAATTGAATGATAGTAATTATGTGAATCGAGTTGCTTTTGAGAATCTTCTTCGTACCATCCGTTCTTCCACTGTAGGTGTAAAACCATTCAATGCTGAAGAGGTTCTTGCCAACCAGTATTCCTTATCAGGAAGGGGGAAAGGTGTTATGGGAGTCCTTTTATATCAGTATTCGTATATCCGTGAGGACGCATTGGACAATCATCTTATACGTTATGATAATGAGCAGGTTTTCGACAATGAGGTGAATGGTGTCTGGCAGAATCCTTATGCTACAGGATATACACTAGGCTTTTCCGCTCAAGATACAGTTTTTTATGGTAGTAAAATATCTTATTCTTTTCCTTCTTCGATTTGGAAGAGCAATATAACTGGTAGCAAGGTTGAATTTGATGCTGATGATGGCAAAGGTTATGTGTCTGTTTCCAGTGGTAGCAGCTATCAGACCGATTATTCTTCTGCTGGTGTGAAACACTTGAAGATGAGAGTGAGACTTGCTAACGGTAGCTATCTGTATAGTCATAGTCTTGTCAAGGTCATAACCGATAATGTTATTACACGCACGGAAGCTACTAAATTTCAGCCGGACAGGTGTGTTGATATTACCGCCAGTTTGCCCTATAATAGTGAAAAGGCTGCTGGTCGGATATCTTATTTGTACTCAACCGGCAATCCTGGTAAACTCACTAAGCCATTTATTGTTATGGAGGGGTTCGATCCACTGGAGTTCGTTGATGATGAAAATCCCTATATGGGTGATGTGAATTTTGGCAATACTAACCTTCATACTTTTGTCAGTGGTCTTAGTCAAAGATATACTGCATTTAATAAGTTAAGGAGTGAATATGATATCATCTACATTGACCTATTCGACAGTAAGCTTTCTATTCAGGCTAATGCTCGTCTCTTTGAAAGTGCAATTGAATTAATCAATCAAGAGAAGACTTTCTGCGGCTGTACGGAAAAGAATATCGTAATGGGACAGAGCATGGGTGGGTTGATTGCCCGGTACGGTCTGAAAGAAATGGAGAATACTTCCAAGATACATGACGTCTCGCTTCTTTTCTGTCAGGATACTCCGCACCTTGGTGCTCATGTACCTCTTGGCATTCTCCAGGGAATGAATGGCATTTTGCGGTTCTATCATGATAAATGGCTTTTCGGACGGTTAGATATGGGAGATTTCAAGTCAAAGATAGCTCCCGTTCTCTATAGTAATGCCGCTCGACAGATGCTTATCAACTATGTTGATGACAATGGGAATTTAGATAATTCCTATCATAATGCCTGGCAGCGTGAATTGACGCAGATGGGCTATCCGCAGGGTGATAATGGTTATAAGATGAGGACTGTCAGCATAAGTAACGGGCAAACACAAGTTATAGATTGTATGAAGCCTTATATATATGTTGACGGTAAGATCTCTCCAACAATTCTTTCAGATATAATGATGGAGTTTATGGCTCCCCATCTGATGGGGACTATTTTGGGGGTAGCATTTCAAGACTGGCAGACGTTTGTTCTAGGTCTCCTTCCTGGTAGTTCTACAATGATTTTACATTTTGAGGCAAATCCGATCGGCTATCAACATCGGGGGTCTGTGTGTGATATGTACATTCGTTATGTGAAGAAGTTCCTTTGGACGATCAAGATCCGCAGGACTATTTTCTCATATCAGCGGGATTACCCGTCACCAATGATCAATTATGATAAGATGCCTGGTTCCTATTATCAATTATCCAGTACTAATGGTTCCACAGAAAGTAGTAAAGATGCCAAATGGTGGGTTCAGCTTTTTACGAGATATAACCTGACTACAGATTTTGAGAATAAGTTGATGTTTGTCCCTACAGTAAGTTCCTTGGATATCGGTGAGGGTAAGGTAGAACTGACTCAAAGTGATTATGAGAAGAAATATTTGATGGATTTTCCTCCGGCAAGTCCAAAACATACTCCTTTTGATGCCTTCTATATAACGGATGGATCTACTTATCATACTTCCTTCGAGCCAACTATGTTAGATTGGATGATGGAACAAATGAAAGTAACGGTGGAAGGTCCAGAGATAGCAACAGATGGGAGTCGGTATACAATACGGAATAATACAAAGAATTACAATATAACCTGGAACAGTTCCGATGAGTCGGTTGCTACAGTAGACAATACCGGCACAATATCAATGAAGAAGTATGGAATTATCACCATTACTGCTAGTTGTGTAGTTAATAATGTTACAACAAAGTTTCATAAAGAGATTATGGTTGGATTCCCTCCATTTGTCCTTGAATGGTACGTGAATTATACTTATCGGGCTAAGGCCAGGTGTATAGATCCGAAGGCGGAGCCATTCTTGAAATACATACAATATGAATGGCAGGTTAAAGGTAATAGTGGTCAGAGTCTTACAGAGAAATGGATTCAAACAATAGAACCGTTAACAGGGCTTCCAACATTAGCAAAGGCTAATAAAATAACAGTTTATATGAGACCATTTAATGTAGATGGTGTAAAAGGTAAGCCTGTTTTTTTAAGTATGGATGCTACGATTCCTTTTGAATTCTATCCATCGAATGAAATTATTGATGTTTATAATGGTTCCAGACCTTCCGCAGGAATTGAATTCTTTCCTAATCCGGCATATGGAGATAAAGAAGCTTTAAAAAGTGAAACCAGATTACATGTAAGAAGAGTTAATTGTTTAATAAACGGGGCAACGACTAATCCTCCAGTGAGTATTTACTTCCCTAATGCCACAATTAGTGGAGTTATTGAGTTTAGAGATTGTTGGAATAATGGTATGTATCAGAGTTGGTATAATCAGTGCAGTAAATATGGGAGTAGCTCTCTGCTAATGATGGCAGTATTAGAATTTCGAAACAGTCAAGAAGAAATTATTCATAGAAAATTAATCCGATTAAGGTTTGTAAAATAAAAAAATTGAATGTAAAATGAGTCTGTTGGGTAACTAATAATGACTCTATAATCTATAAAAGAGGTGCATCATAATTTACGATGCACCTCTCGTGTTCAAAACTCAAGTGTAAGTTGCTTTGCTTCTATCTTCTCCCTGATCGTTTCTCTCATTTCGGGCTTTTCTTCAAGTGCCTTTTCCATTCTTTGTATGAAGCTCGTCTCTCCTGGTCCGGTAACTGTTAATGATGGAAACCACATTCCAGCTATCAGGATTAGTTTGATATGATAACTTCTCCAGTGCTCCATTGTTAGAGTATTCATCCACGCTATTTCTCCAGGGATAGAATTTATTATCATATTGATAACACACATCTTTACGCAGTTTAGGTCAATGTCCGATCCATAACAGTATGGACGTTCGGTTTCCTTTTCGACGCATTTTTTAGCTGCAGATAACAATAACTGGCCGGATCCGCAGCTGGGATCGCATACCGATTGTCCTGGCTGGATTTCATCTGTTGCAACTGCTTTTGCCATAAAATCACCTATAATCATGGGCGTAAAGAACTGGCCATTATGTCCGTGGCTTACATATTCCATGAAAAAATCACCTAATGCATCTTTGCAACCCTCCGAATGAATGGAAACTATATCTAACATTTCTCTAAAGGCTGCTAATTCATCATCGCTGTATTTTTTTTCTAGCTTAGTATACTCTTCCCTTAGCATACCTACTGACAAGATATACAAACAGTAATCGATAAAATCTGTAAAAACCTCACTTCTGTTTCTGCTGTAACAGAGGTTGTCGTAGTATTGTTGAAATTCCTTTGAAATCATATTTTGAATATTTGCAGGGAAAATAATTTCCCTGCTATGTTACTTTATTTTATGCACTCTCCAACTGTAGTATTGTCTTCTATATACAAATCTCTTTCTATCTTAAATATTCCCTTATAGCTGTAATTCTGTAGTTCAGAAAGCATGACGTATCCCCATTCCCATTCCCATTCAGTGATGTATATATATCCAAATAATAACCAATCTCCATTTGGATATTCTTCAGCTTCAGTTATTAACCAAGTTGCATTAGATAGTGGGAAGAAATACTTGACAATTACTGTTGCTTCCATATACTTACCTTCTTGTGAGTAAAGAGGATTACTTTTAAATACTTGTTTTAAATCTTCGTTAATAAGTTCCATTGTTTAAAGAATTAGTTGTTTAACTTATGCCTTCAGGAGTGAGTTTTTCCGTAAGTACCTTTTCCTCTTTCCTTCGGCTGACTTTTTTTTAAAGGTTGTCCTTGCCGGGTTATTCACCTAAATCTGTAGGCATGTTTGTGTAGGAGATAACCCACACAAGGTTCTATATAAAAATACTACCTGCATAGGTGGAGATTTTTATGTAGATGCGCAGGACTTGACCTTGTGAGGGCTAAATCTCCGTAGCTTCCTTTGCCTTAAAGATAGAGGTGATCCGGTGAGGGTATGGCCAATGATGAGGAAGCCGGTTAGAAAGAGGAAAAGTGAATATAGGTAGATCCGCTCTCCTGACCTGTAAGGGAAGGGGGGGACGATGGATGAATAATGTGCCCTTTCGTACGTTAGGAAAAATATTCTGAAAGGACACCTTAGTAGGGTGGGTGGGATTAGATTTGCTTTTGCATTAGAATTACAGTGGTTTACCTCCAATATAAGAGATACAATTTCTTATATTGGAGGTTTGTTGTGTGTGATTAGTTAATTATTACTCCTTACTTTCCCTGATATATATTCCATTGAATTGTTACTACAAGTTTTACCTGGCTGGGCCCGTACTTCAAAATTGTAAAAATCTTCATCACATTGATGGCACTGGAACATATACCCTTTGGTTGTTGATTTGCTTACAGGGGAGTCGCATTTAGGGCAGTATTTACGTATTTTCTTCATTTTATTTTGGGGTGTTAATGGTTAGTACGTAGACAGTCAATCAACCAAAACTAGTTTGGAATCTGGCTCTTCCATATTCCCTCCGAGAAACATTTTGCTACATTTCAAATATAACTCAATTGTGTGTTGCCCGTCATTCTCGGTTGGAAGCATAATTTCTTCTGTTTCTATTAAGTCTATACAGGTAATATTGAGAAAGCTATCGGTAACATCTTGTGTTTTGTAGCGTTCTGCTTGTTGTATAGCTTCCTCTTCTGTGTTTGCTAATAAGCAAAACGATTGGCGTTTCCATATTGTGACCTTTATATCTTGGTAAAATTTAAATTCTTTCATTATTTTCCTTTTTATATTGATTTATTTTGTGATATATAATGCAGGGAAATTTATCCCTGCATTATGAATGTTATTCTTTAGGAATTAGCATCCAACATGAAACCTCTTCTAGTCTTACTGTCATATCATATACCCGGAATACAGGAACTTGCCCTTTTGAAGTAGGGGTGACGAATTCTGCGATACTATAATCCCACTGCCATTGCGGCGTATCATTCTTCATGCGTTTCTTAATAAAACAATGTGCACCGTTTTCAGGTAATTCTTTAATGTTTGACCACTGACTTGTGAGAGCAGCTCCATAGCCTTGCATAAATGCACATTCCCGCATTTCTTTCGCATCATAACTATCGAAAGTTGGGTTTAATCCATCGTTAACGCTGCACTCATGGGCGTACTTGCTAGCTTCTATTTCCTTATTTTTCATGCTTTATCTTTTTAATGTTTAAAATTTCCGTCAGTTAGAAAATTAATGTTCCCTTTATCAAACCCCATCCAGTATATTTCATCAAGATTATAGTTACAAGTGTTTTGAAGATATTCTTCCACTTCTTTATTTGTCCTAATCTCTTTATCCAGGGTAATGATATCTATATCTCCAATGTTATATGACATTACTGCTATTCTTTTCATTTCCATAATAGTGATTTTTATTGTTAATAATTGATTTTATTTAGCGTTAGGTTGATTTTTCCGTAAGTACCTTTTCCTCTTTCCTTCGGCTGACTTTTTTTTTAAAGGTTGTCCTTGTCGGGTTATTCAACTCAATCTGTAGGCATGTTTGTGTAGGAGATAGCCCACACAAGGTTCTATATAAAAATACTACCTGTAGAGGTGGAGATCTTTATATAGATCCACAGGACTCGACCTTGTGAGGGATAAATCTCTGTAGCTTACTTTGCCTTAAAGATGGAGGTGATCCGGTGAGGACGTGGCCAACAATGAGGAAGCCGGTTAGAAAGAGGAAAAGTGAATATAGGTAGATCTGCTCTCCTGACCTAGAAGGGCAGGGGTTCTTCACGGTGGGTGAATAATGTGTCCTTTCGTACTTTAGGAAAAATATGCTGAAAGGGCTACCTTAGTAGGGCGGGTGGGAGTGTCATGCTACATGGGGAAGATTATCTCTACAGGGGGGCCCTGCAGAGATGCCTAATTTTATTCTGTGCTATATTTACATAGGTTTTTTACTCGTACTACAAGATATTTTAAGATTCAGGACTTTATCCCTATTTTGAAGAGTAGTAGAGATCATTCTCCGTATCCCACTTCTCGTATGCTTTTGATACAGAATTGAAATCCATTTGACCTTTATATTCCTTAAAGAAATCTCTGATCATTATATACTCATAACCCAAGTTTTGTAATTCATCACTACGTTTTTCTTCCAGTAAATACCTGAATAACTCTTGGTGTCTTTTCTTAATTTTCCTCGGAAGTCTATCCCATTGTGGATTGAACATTTGTTTCATCGTTATTATTTACTATTTTTGATTTATAATTTCTTTCTGAATAATCTCCTTTGTTTTTACTAAAGTGGATTCTAACGACACTCCATCATAAAATGCTCCTGTTTTTATTCTATGAGTTTCACCATTTTCTACTATCTCATAATAGACATTAAACATATCATCCTTGTTAAGACTGAATAGAGGACAACATCTTTTTAGTAGATTATCGTGAATATCATAATCGCGATAACCATGTGTGTTATCTACTAATTTTATATTCATTTCTAATAGTTTATCTAATTCAGTTATAGCGTCCTTAACCTCTTTTATCTTTGATATTATTTCATCTTCCTTACGAAAAGATGGGGTACATCTCGTTCGTCTCATTCCGGCTTCCCAAGGAATATTTTTACAAATTCTTATTACCCGTTTCTTTTCCTTCTCTAAGGAAGCTTCTAAACGTTCTTGTCTTCTTTCCAATGCTTCTTTTCTTTTGTTCATATTCAATTTGATTGTGCAGGACTTCTATCCTGCCGATTAATAGTCTACCTTATTACAAACTTTGAGTTGTGTTTAGGGGGAATTCTATATGCCTGCCATTACTAGCAGGCATAAGTTTTAATTATATAAGATTTGGCTTGCCAGGTATTCCACAATTAGTCCATTCTCTCCATTTTTCTGCAGGATGTCCCTCATTAAATTCTTCCATGAGCAGTATAGAATTCTCGTAATTGTTCTCTGCGAAACTTTCAAATAAACGACGAGTATAGTTAATACTGTTATCTGTTGAACAACAGGTGATATCCTTGAATAGTAGAAATAATAATTTATTTTTAAAGGTGATTTGTGGTTTGCGATTGATATACTCAAATCCACTTAACTCAACCTTCATAGGTTTAATTCTGTTGTTGCGAAAAATAACTTTACCTATGTCACGTGCCCTGAATGAGTGATATGGTTGATTTAGTTCCTGTGCTATCTTTGCCAGCCATAGAGTATCAAAAGTTATTTTTTCTATTATTTGTTTGTTACCTGTATAGTGTATGAGAAAGATGTTATCTAACCCATATTTTCTGATAACACGAAAGATCTTTTTGTAAAATGTGGCTTCGTCTGTAAAACTGCATAATTGCTTTCCACTGTTAGTTTCATTTAAAGTGAAGAATGTTTCTACTTGCATCAATGCATTGATGTGTTTTTTGAAAAACAGTGATAAAAGTTCTTGTACTATTTTTTGAAAATCCTTAAAATCGCTAGTTCCCATATTCTAATTGTTTTGTTAGTTAATCATTGTTCTCTAATCTGTCAATTTCTGTCACGATAAAGTCTTCAGAACCAAAATCGCATAATGATTTCAAGTCGTTGAGACCATTGCAATAGAAAAAGAAGTCATCATCTTCATCAGGATTACTATCGGCTGATAATTGTATTTTGACACTCTCCAGATCATTATTATCTTTCCAAACAATATCACATACTGCATACGCTGGTTCTTTGCCGTTCTCTTTCACAAATGTGTCATATTTCTGCTGTATTTCGGCTTGTATTTCATCTGTATCTGATAGAATAACTCCAGTGTTACAGTTTTCACACCAACCATATAGAAATGACTCGTCAGTGTAATTTATGAACTCTTTGTTGTTGGGATTAATCATGGCTTCACAGGCAACATTCGTGCAACCACATTTTGTACATATTACATTCATATTTAAATAGTCTTTGATTTTAATCATTATTGATATTTTAGAATAGTTGTTCTATCTGTTTTAATTCCAAGTGGGTTCACATAAAGCCAATCTTCGTTTACCAACATAACTCCTGCAAGAGTCTTTGAACGAAGTAAGTGTTTTCTATAAAGTGCAATATCTAATCTTTCACTTCCATGTATCAACTTGTATTGAAGTTTGAATTTGTAGTGAAGCTCACGATTGAGCTGACGTTCTGTTTTCTTTTTCATTATTTCTTTCATTTCTTTATTGACTAATCAGCCTTGGATAAGTTTTTCCGTAAGTACCTTTTCCTCTTTCCTTCGGCTGACTTTTTTTTAAAAGGTTGTCCTTGCCGGGTTATTCAACTCAATCTGTAGGCATGGTTGTGTAGGAGATAGCTCACACAAGGTTCTATATAAAAATACTACCTGTAGGGTGGAGATTTTTATATAGATCCGTAGGACTCGACCTTGTGAGGGCTAAATCTCTGTAGCTTACTTTGCCTTAAAGATAGAGGTGATCCGGTGAGGGCATGACAAACAATGAGGAAGCCAGTTAGAAAGAGGAAAAGTGAATACAGGTAGATTTAACAGGGTGGGTGGGGGAAAGCTCTCTCTGGAGGTTATTCTAATTTTGTGTATGGTATACCTAAAATGAATGAACCGCTTGGATTAGTTCAAGAATGTAAAATTCATATTATGTTTTCAGGAATCGTAGAACGCAACATGGTGATGAATGTCTGACGTGGATGGACACTTTGTGCAGTCCACGTTGATCAGAGTGCTACTTCTGTCTGCAATCCCCAGCCATTGAAATTAATGGTTGGCTGATCTACATACGTAGTATGTCCTTTATTGTTTCTATCTTTATGATTATATAGTCTTTTGAACCTAAGAAAGAATAGATTTAGATATATATTTCATTCTTCAACTTTAAACAGCTTCAGTCCACATTTGGGGCATTCGATGTATTTCTTGTTTATCTTTATTTGCTTTATAAATAGTTCCGTTATATCGACGTCTAGTGCTTTTGCTATTTAGGCAATTGTCTCAACAGTAGGATTTGCGTTTTTTAGTATTCTGTGAATACTAGATTTCTTTTTTCCGATACGTCTCCCTAATTCTGTTATTGATATGCCTTTCTGTTCGCAAATTTCTTTGATCTTATCAATAACCATTTCATTTATATTTGTAATGACGTTTGCAAAGATAGCATTGAGTAAAGCGGTGTGTATATATAAGCACTAAATTAGGTTAAAGTACGCATATAACAGTTTTGTTATTTTGGAAGGTACGTATAAATAGGTATCTTTGTGGTGTGAAATAACAATAAAACAAAAATAAATATGGATAAAATGGACTATGAGATAGAAGAGGTACATATAAGTACAATTCAAGCCGGAGACACTATTTTACATACAGATGGACTGATAAGAACAGTTTGTAATGTGAATATCCGACACAGCTCCTTTATGGGCATTACTCTATTTGGTAATTCTTATCGGCTTGGCAATGTTCTTGTCAAACGCTTAAGAATAATAACAGTAAAATAAAATTAGATATGAATAGAAAAAACAACAAAAATGAATCACTAATTGAATATATTGATAGTTTAATTAGCGAACTTAACATTGTGAAAAATCATGTGTTAAACAATGATTTGCAAACTGCAAGTGAATATACCGATGGCATAGTGACAGGAAGTGAAGAGTTGAGAGATAAGATTGATGAGAATGACGACTAAGTTATAATAACTTTTAAGACAATAGAAAAAGGAGCAAGATTATGAAAACAATTAGAAGTAAAGTCGATAAAAGAGCATGGAGGCAGATTAAAGCGATTCAATCATGTACAAACATGGTTGATGTAAATAACCACATATCAACGGCTATTCTCGATACATTTAAACTTCGCAATCTTGGATTAAGCAAGATATACGCAATGAGAAACGGCACATTGGCAGAATGGCAGAGAGGAAAAGAAAACAATTACAAATTAATGCTAAGTCAGGCGCGTAATGTCCGGGCATATCTTCTCACGTTTGTGTCTTTACAACTTCGTAAGTGCAAAATTTATAAAAACTAAATCAGTAGCCTTCGGGCTACTATAAATTAAAAGAATACAGAAATGAATAAAATTAAAAAAGAATATTTGGTCAATGTAGATATGCGTTGGTCGATTGACTACGAAGTAAAAGCCTGTTCAGAAACAGAAGCAAAACGCCTTGCATGGGAGAAATTCAAAAAGAATCTTCCGAAGAAATGTTTCGAGATCTTGGCAGATAAAAAATAATCTTCAATATAAGATAGAAAGGAGCTAAATATGGAATATAGTAAAACAGGGCGGTTTACCGCTAATCAAGAAAAATTAGCTAAAGAAATAGCTATCCGAATTGCTAAACTGCGTAAAAGTGGTTGTTGTATCTTCGGGAAAGGAGACACGTTGCGTGTGTACAAAACAAAAGATATAGAGCATGCACAACCATCGCATCTTTCTACTGGTAGCGATTATGAACATGCTCTTAAGTATATTGAAGCCGGACATATAAACGATAGTGGAGCTGATGATAGAGAATATTTTGAACTGGGATATATAACCGAAGAGTAAACCTCAAAACAATAAAGATGAATGATTATAAAGATAAATATGGATATATAACTCGTAGGAAAATAGAAGTTCCCCAAAGAGAGTTGACTATTCGAGGACATAAGGTATCTGATATTAAAAGAGAAGATATTGAAAATTTCTGTAAAGCAAGAGCCATTCCACCTGAATGGTTGGTGAGTGAGCTTATCAAAGATATTGATTAACGTAAAACAATAAGATATGAATGAAACATTAGATCTGCAAATTAAGCGGTTAGAGTTTTGCCGTGACTGTATCGTACTTGATTACGATGCCGGGAGAGAAGAATACAATCGCCTTGAAAGGATGATTGAAGATTTAAAACTAAAGAGAGCAAAGTTGAAATGAAAGAATTAGAAATATCTTTTAGAGAGAAAATGTTATGTCTATTAGATAAGTGAATAGAATCGTGTAATAAATGTTGTGATAGTGCCCTTGAAATAAAGGTTACCGCTCAATAATTAAGGCTTAAGTTAGAAAAATATTTAGAACATTATTAAAAAGTATAAATGAAGAAAATAGTAATAGACGGGGTTATTTATCGTATTAAAAATGTGGATTTCAAAAAACTAGAATCTCTTGTTGCTTCCATGCAAATAGCACCCATAGACGAAGAACTTGAATATTATCGAAAGTACATAAAATATTGCGAGGATGTTAAATCAAAGTATGGAGATGGTATACCTGTAGATGGAGTTTATTCTACTAACGGATAATTATTATGAGTAAAGGAAAACAAATATGGGATATAGTAAGCTATATTTTGGGCAACTATGGAGAAGAAGTTGACGGAATATCTATACATGAATCAGAAAAAGCAGAAAACGGAGAACTTCACAGAAAGATTTATACCCATCATGGATATTGCTTTGAGCTGACATGTTACACAGAGTATAATCCGGAGGATATGAATATTGTTGAAGATGGCTGTGTTTACTACTTCTGTGAACCCTGGGATGAGTTCAATGAAGCCGGTATTGAGAAAGCCATTGAAATATTAAAAGGTGTAGTTTAATTCAAATCAAGAAATGAAGAAAAAGTCTACTTATAGCAGTATTCAGTCAGATATCGTGTTTCCGGATATGTCGAAAACCTTCGCTGATTTTTTTTCTGGCTGTGGTGGTTTATCTCTAGGATTTATCCAGGCAGGATTAAAATGTGTTTCTGCGATGGATATTGCTCATGAAGCGGTATCGACCTATTGGTATAATCTCTGTTACAAGGGATGGAGTCACTTATATGTACCAGATAATACTACTCCACAACAGATGAAGAAGTTTACCAAGTATATGGGGGATGGCACTACTGGAAATTGGCTCTTTAGAAATGGTGTTCCAGATAATTGGCTGTCAGTCGCTGATCCAATGCCATGCCTTAACCTTTTTCTTTGGAGTATATTGGATCTGGAACCGGAAGACTGGATGGATCTTATTGGTGTTCGACCTGGTGATATTCGGATATTTGCCGGCGGGCCTCCGTGTCAAGGATTTAGTACTGCAAATACTTCCCGTAGCGAATACGATAAACGTAATAAATTACCTCTTAGGTATATTTATTATGCGAAGGTCTGTAAACCTGAAGTAGTGTTTATGGAGAATGTACCAGGACTTCTTTCACTTGGTAGAAAAAAAGGAGATAAGGAGGGGCCTTTTGTCCGCTGGATCCGGGAGGCATTTGAAGAAGCCGGTTACGAAATGGATTATCAGGTACATGATGCAGCTGATTATGGAGTTCCCCAAAGACGCAAAAGGGTGATATTCTTAGCTCATAGAAAAGATGCAAGTCATTGGCGTGATTTCCATATTGAAAAGGAATATGGTCCAGAAGGGATGCCATGGATTAGTACAATGGAGGCTATCGGAGAACTGCCACCATTACAGGCAGGAGAGTGTTGGGGAGAGGCAGGAAAAAATGCTATAATACATCCCTATGGATATAATAAAAAGGAGGGTTATGTCATTTGTCCCTCCTGTTTAAAATATAATCTGATAGAAAGAAAGACATGTCACAATTGTAAATATGATCTAACTGATCCAATAACAGGAGGTGTGATCCGATTCCCTGGATTGGGGACTCTCATTGACACAAAGATGGGAATTAATAATGATCTGTTAAGACGAATTTTTCATCAAAAATAGTGAAGTAAATTGTATATAAGCAAGAAAAAACGGGGCGTTGAAAATGCCGGTTATCTTTTCAGATCATATAACGCATAGTTCAATAACGGTAGAAGGATCACGGCGGTGTCAGTAGGCTTCTGTTTTAGTGCTCCTGAAGCGGTTCTTACTATTAAAACTGAAATATTATGTATTGGATGGGGCAAGAACATAGGCTATTGATGTTATGTCTGTTTGCTGCAGTTCTTTTTTCGGAAGTAAAAACTTTATAAGATAATTTTTTAGACGGTAGTGGTGTACTGACCGTCTTTTTTATTGTTGCTTCTTTTCTGCTTTCGAATATAATTTATTGGATTTAAACTCTGCTGATAAAATTGCTTTAAATGTATGTGGTGCGTATATATTGATACTAAATAAGGTTAAAGTACGCATTAAACGGCTTTATAATTTTGAGTAGTATTTATATATGTGTACTTTTGTGTGTGGAAAAACAGATCGAAGTTTCTGTTTAAGAATATGAGTACATTAAAAAAAACTATTATGGAAACATCATTATCAAAGCCTGTACAACAGGCATCTACTGTAAACAAAATTGTTGCTTGGTTTTTCAATGAAAATAACCTCTTCACCTCACTTATGGAAGGTAAATCTGTGACGAATGCAAAATTATTATGTACCGTCAATGTATTATTTGCAAGTTATATTCTTCTTCGTTTTCTGTCATATGGATATTCACTGATTGCTATTTCTTTAGCGTGGTTTGTTTTTGCCATATTTCTATATTGTAAAGTAAAATAATTGGTATTATATATAATTCTCATAGATATATAATATATATTTGAATTGTGAAGACGAAAGAAATAGACTCCCAACAGAGCATCTATTAATAAATTAGATGATAAGATTGGGAACTGGAGAATGGAGATTGGAGACGTGACGTAAGCGGAGATTTTAATAAAGAAATGATATGTAAAAATTATCGGGATATTCGTAAGCTCTATCGTAGCTTGTTGCAAAGAAGCTATGATTTAAATGAGGACTGAATTGATAAAAGAAACAAAGTCACGTTATTATGTGAACTTTGAATATGATAGTTAATAATTTAGTATGCCGGTGTCAAGGAGAGCCGTTGGGGTAGCCCCAGGTTAGGGTTTAGGTACCGGGGTGGTTCCCGGTACTTCATTTGAATCACATCAAAACTAAAAAGAAATGAGCATAAAAATAAGCAAGGAGGCGTATGAGAAACTAATCAAAGAAGATTTAGACTTTCTCAATGAGCATTGCCCAGATAGCCTAGAATTAGATCACATTAAAGTAATTATTTGTAGTTCTATCGACTGGTATTATCCTGATAAGAACACTTGTACAGCGTTGAAAAGGATAGAGAATAGACTTAAAGTTGAACTTCAGAAGCAAAAGGATGCAGGTAAGCAATTTCTATCCGATCAGGAAATAGACGGCTTGATTGATAGCATATTGAAAGAAGAATAACCCTCAATACTAGAAAAGAAATGAGCGAAAATAAGAAACCGTGCCCCCAGTTCCCTTATTGGGGCGCACATTACCCGGATGCCTGTTGTATTGATGGGAAACTGTATGACCTTGACAGATGCGATGAAAACTGTAATCTGTATGAACCGATAGACGACGTTCCATGTCCTTTTTGTCAAACAGAGAATTTTATTGAATTAGACCCGTTTAGTTGGGTAGACCATTTTTGTGATGAAATGGAAGAGAATGGAGGTACCATCACCGACTCTATGGAACAGCTTGCCAAACAAAAGGCAAGGCAGGCTTATTTGGATTGGATTGAGAAAGTAAGAGAAGTATATGGCTAATAACAAGAAAGATATAAATAGAATTACATGTAAGGCTGGCGTATTAAGTAAAACAATACGGTTGCTACCATTTATAACAATTTACGCAAATCCTATGAAAGTTGGTTGGAAAGATTTTGCGATTGATATAGGATGGTTATGTTTCGCTATTGGAATTAGATTTAATGAAGCATCAAAATAAGAAAGATATGAGCAAGGAAGAAATAATTAAGGAATGTCTATCATTGATAGACGGTTTTGATGGAAGTGATACCGAGTATCTTGACTTACTTCATGAACTGATAGATGAATGTGAGATAAGGATGGAAGGAAAAGAAATGGAATTGGAGTAAAACAAAGTAAATATGAGTGAATATTCATTGAAAGAAAGCGTTGAAATGTTGACGTCATCGCTCGTTTATGGCGGTCCTATGACATTTGAACAAATCAAAAAGTTGGATTGGTTAAAACATACATCTGAATACGGAATATTATTCTATCTCCGGGAAGCTGAAAGATATGAATGGATAAAAACTAAATGTTTCAGCGGTGATAAGCCGAATATCTATTCGGCAACGGCTAAAGGCCGAAGAATGGCTGAAGCAAGAGATTAATATTAAAAAAATAGAAATGAAAACTTATGTAATTACACTCTCACAGTTTTTCCCGGTAGGACATAGTCAATCAGGGAACGAGACGAATTTCAAATATGAGTTTCTTTTGGGGCAACGCTGCCCTGATTGTGAAGTGGAACAGGATTTATCGGGGGAAGAAATTTCCCGATGCAACAGTTGTATAAGAGCCTGTTTACGTCCGAAACTTTACACCATACGAGCCAATTACCCAATGTGGGAGAAGCGTATTAAAGAGGTTCAAGCCGGGCTAGCTGTTCTTTCCGTTCGCCAGTGGACTGGAAAGCCTTATCGCAGCCCACAGATTGAAGTTGCAAGGCTGAAATCGGAGAATGGCATAGGGATACAGAAATTAGCGTTTTGCGGGGCGTTGTCACGTTTCAAAATTGAAAAAGGTATAAACCCACTAACAGAGGAACTTGCCAATAATGACGGACTATCGCCTGAAAATTGGATTGAATGGTTTAATGGCTATGATCTGAATCAACCTATGGCAATTATTCATTTTACAAAATTCAGATATTGATATGGGTACACATAACTAACGAATAACAGAATAGTAATGAACATCGGAATATTAGCGATTGACAGTAATTATCCTAATCTAGCTTTGATGAAGATAAGTGCATGGCACAAGGCAAGAGGTGACAATGTAGAATGGTATAATCCCCTTTGTTCTTATGATAAAGTCTATGCGGCGAAAGTCTTTTCATTTACTCCGGATTACGACTACTACATCAATGCCGATCAAGTCGAGAAAGGCGGTACAGGGTATGACATAAAAAAAGTTCTTCTACCGGAAATTGATAGAATGATTCCTGATTACGATCTGTATAATGTTGATAAGAATTTGGCTTATGGCTTTTTGACAAGAGGTTGCCCTAATCGTTGTAAATGGTGTGTTGTACCTGCTAAAGAAGGAAACATCTTTCCTTACATGGATATTGCGGAATTATCTGCTGGGCGAAAAAATGTGATTCTCATGGATAACAACATACTTGCATCCGACTACGGTTTGCAACAGATTGAAAAAATAATCTCCATGGGCGTGCGGGTTGACTTTAATCAGGGATTAGATGCCCGGCTGGTAACGGATGATATAGCCCGGCTACTCGCTACAGTGAAATGGATAAAACGTATTCGGTTTGGTTGTGACACACCGGGACAAATCGCAGAATGTGAACGGGCTACGGATTTGATTGATAAGTACGGTTACAAAGGCGAATACTTCTTTTATTGTATCCTGCTTAGTGACTTTAAAGAATCATTTGAGCGTGTCAATCATTGGAAGAACAAAGGCGGTCGGTTCTTGCCGCATTGTCAGCCTTACAGAGATTTAAATAATCCGCATCAGATTATACCTCAATGGCAAAAGGATTTAGCCGGGTGGGCTGACAGGAAGTGGATTTTTAGAAGTTGTGAGTTTAAAGACTTCATCCCGCGAAAGGGATTTAAGTGTAGTGAATATTTTTATAACAATTAGAGTATAACAAATAAGCTAATATGCATGAACCTCAAACAAAGCAAATCACCCGGTTTGGGCTTACAATAACTGGTTTAGATGTGTATTTCCCCAAAAAGGAAACCGTTATAAAAATTGGGAAGATGTCGCTCCGGATGAATCCGGACACTAAGTTATTTGAAGAATACCGACTTTGGTGGTTAGAGCCTGGCGAGCATCCTAAAATTATAGATGAACAAAGATTTGACAGAACGATTTTAAGGAAAAAAAAGAGGAACCTTTTTAGGTACCTCTTTTCCGAGTTCTTCTGTTAAATGGTTACTTTCTGGTTACTAACTCTAGCTTAATCAAAGCAATTAAGCTTAATGTAATTGGGATACAAGGTCTAAAATAAGAGAAAGCAACGCTATTAACAGGTGTAACCATAAAACGACACTTGCATCCACTTTGCGCAACCTCTCTTTAATATGTTTGTACATAATAAATCTTTTTGAGATTCTCGTTTTAGCTTCTCTCGTAAAAGAGGAAGAACTACTGTTCTTCAATGGTGTTAACCACCGCCCAACCAAAACACTGGCGCTACATGCCGAATGGCTATGTAAAGATAAACATTAAAATTAGATTAAAGCAAGTATGAAGAAAATATTAACAATCACTCTTCACTCTAATAGTAACAGAATGGGGCGATGGTGTTACGGCAAACGATGTTATTGCCATGTGCGAATATGCAGAAGGTGAAGCTCAATACGAGCTTGATTTAACTGATATTGATGATGAAGATTTAGATGAAACCACAGCATTAGAACGGTACAATCAATTTCTAAATGCATGGAAAGAATAAATATGATAGAAAATAGTTAGTCGTGTTTTGTTTGTGTTGTGTGGGGTGTATTGTCTGTGAAGATAGTGCACCCTTTTTGGTAAGAATAGGTGTGATATTTATAGTGTCTGCCTGGCAGATCTTTCCAGATGGGCTACGTGCCAAGAGATAAAATTATGTATTATTGTGGTAGCCTGAAGGCTACCGGTTGAACCTATTTTCTTACAAATACAACTTTGTCTTTTATTTCATTGTACGGACGTATCTGTGGTAATATTCCACTTTTATATATAAAATAGTCCGAACCCGAATACCTGAATATTCCCATAAAAGTATAAATACACGTGAGGTCTTTAAACCCGAACCTGTCGCCCACACATAACTCTTCGATAGTAGTCTGAAGCCATCCAAGATCTTTGTGTGCAAAATCATCTTTCATAATCTTTTATATTGTACAGGGCTTTCGCCCTGCTGGTTAAACTTATACTAATTGGTTGACGATAAATACTGTACCATTAATGTTTGTAAAAGACATTATAACAGTACCTTCTTCTACTATCGGATTTTCATCTGTACCAGTAAATTTCAACGGGGCAATCGTGCATTTATTTTTGTCTTTCTCACCAGCAATGCCAGTTGCCCTCTGTATAAGCTCATCGAATGAATCACTGCCTGTGATAAACTCGCCATTCTCAAATACACCGTAACACTGTATTGCTAAATTCTTAACTTTAATTTCTGCTGTTTTCATAATCTTGTATTCTTAATTGTTTCTATATTTCTTTTGCACAAAAGTACGTAAAAATACGTACTTTGGCAAATTAAAGAGTTTATATATGTGTACTTTAACTTTGTTTAGTGCTTATATATGCATACTTCACTTATTCAATGCTATCTTTGCAAACGTCATTATAAATATAAATGAAATGGTTATTGATAAGATCAAAGAAATTTGTGAGAAAAGAAATCTGACTATTACAGAATTAGGCAGAAGGGTAGGCTTGAAGAAATCGTCTATTTACTCTGTTATAAACAATGGTAACCCAACCGTAGAAACTCTTGAAAAGATAGCTAAAGCTCTCGATGTGAAAGTTAAAGATTTTTTTGAAGAAGACAAAGAGGTTTTCACGTGTCCACATTGCGGACAACCAATCTGTGACAAAGATTTTTTCCGGAAGTAAAAACACAAGAATAAATGGAACAAGGAGAAATTATACTATATCAGCCGGACGAAGCAGTTAAACTGGAAGTTCGACTGGAAGATGAAACAGTTTGGCTGACACAAGCACAAATGACAGAACTATTTCAAACGAGTAAGCAGAATATAAGTCTTCATATCAACAATATCTTTAAAGAAGGTGAACTTCTCAAAGAAGCAACTGTCAAGGAATCCTTGACAGTTCAGACTGAAGGAGACCGTTCAGTAAAACGGAAAGTATCATATTTCAATTTAGACGTCATTATTTCCACAGGATATCGTGTAAAGAGCAAAAGAGGTACACAATTCCGCCAATGGGCCAATAAAGTCTTAAAAGACTATCTTTTGAAAGGATATTCCATCAATCAGCGTGTAGATCAGTTAGAGAATAAGATAGATCAGAGACTAATAGCTCATGACAGGAAACTGGAAGAGTTGACGAGCAGAGTAGACTTTTTCGTCCGGACATCACTGCCACCGGTAGAAGGGATTTTCTTCGATGGACAGATATTCGATGCTTATACCTTCGCAACGAACCTGATAAAGTCGGCAACAAGATCCATCGTGCTTATTGACAATTACATTGATGAAGATGTATTGCTCATGTTAAGCAAGAGATCAGCAGGAGTCACGGCCACTATTTATACAAAGCAAATCCCCCCGCAACTTCAGCTCGATCTAAACCGCCATAACCACCAATACCCACGAATTATTATCCGTACCTACCGACAGGCGCATGACCGTTTCGTCATTATTGATAATAACGACGTGTACCATATTGGGGCCTCACTAAAAGACCTGGGGAAAAAACTATTTGCTTTCTCCAAGATGGATATTCCGGCAACCACAATTCTCAATCTATTGTAACCTACATAATAATATGGCAACAATCATACAAGTTGATCGCAAACTCTTGTCATCAACTCGTAAGTCTGATAGAGAGAATTGGATAATGGACTGGAATGATGGGTATATAAGTTGGGGGCATCAGGTTTTCCTCTACAGGATCCGGCCGGTGTCAACTTTGAAGTAAGAGATTGTTTTTCCGAAAGTACTGATAGGATAGAAAGGGAGTCTGTTAGTTACACACTCCCTTTGTTCGGCATAGTCATCCTATACGTTTAAATATAGCTTTTATAATAACGTCTTTATTTCCCTCCTTGGTAAGGAACTTTTGAGTTGTTGTAAACAATATCTTATCGTTCCCTGTATATTCCATTTTGTCAGGGAAAGTAAAGGTATATACGCTTTCGTCATTCACGATCTTCTGTCCCTTCAGTAAGGTGTAGTTCTCTTCATCTATTGATACATAATACTGGATTGAAACATTTACATAATCGAATTTCATTCCTTCCTCATACTTAGAAGGTAATTTGTGTAACAGTTCTCCACCCTCCTGCAGGAATTCTGGCCATAACAAATCTATAGAATATGAATCATTGTTTTTATTCAGGAATAGTGTGCTTTTGGCAAAGCTGCTAAATTCCCTCAAAAGATCATCGTTTATTTCTCCATCAAAATTGAGATCCATAGGCACGTCAATTGTTACCTTTTCAATCTGATACTTTCCAGGTTCTACATTCCTGGTGTCATCATCCTTGTTACAACCTGCATATATCAGGATGGCGAATGCAAAAAAAAGATATTTCTTCATGATTCAGTTCTTAGTATAATTTCGCTGGAACTAATGCCAGTTCAACCATCGGGTTTTTAATAAAGTATAGTTCATTACTAGAGTTTAAGAGGATTGGGTCGGAGAAATTAGCCTCCAATGTTCCAAGATCATCGGAGTTTTTATAAGTGACTCTCGTGAACTGGGTTTGTTTTGTGCTTTTTGTGGACATTCCAAAGTTCAAACCTACTTTTACCTTGTCTGTACCTCCTTGTGTGTTTACACTGAAGTTTGTAGCGAATTCGGAAGATACTGTTTCTTGAGTTGTGTAAGTCTCTTGATCATCCACTTCCGCTACTGTTATTTTCCAGGAGAAGCTATTCTGCTCCAAATCCCATGTCACTAGATTTATATTTGGATAGTAGGTACGTGGGATGACTCCTTTGACCCAGAAGCAGTGTGCAATATTATTCTTATAGTTTTCAACGATTAGGTCATATATTTCTTGTGGCCTAACAGAAAAATACTTTGTAATATTTGTACCTAATCCTGCTTGGTTATTGATAGTTATGTCTATTTTAAATTCAAACCTTCCATCCTGCCACATGGATTCTATACTTGGAGGAGCTACATGATTCGGATCTTTGCTGAAACAAACATGCTCATTAAGAGGGTCTCTCACATAATCAGGGTCATTTTGATCGCACATTTTAGTATAGGCTTGTTCTGTAAATCTAATTGCTTCTATCCGTTCTGCATAATTTCTTTTTAAAGGACCTTCTGTATTGGTTGGAGTTAGTCCGTAATATATGTTGTCCCTCTGCCATTTTTCGGATGTTGCTCCCATTGCTCTATATGCTGTTTCAAGATCTGCTCTCCCGGAAATAGTTGTTCGTGTTAGAGCTTGAGGGGGTGTGTTACATGATCTGTCGAAAGCAGCATCTACAAATGAGTATTCAGAGTTTAGAGTTGATGCGTTTGGTGTCCTTGTAGCACCAGTGTTTCTCACAATTCTTTCATTATTCTTAACCACTAATACTGGGAATCCGGGAATCAAATTAGCATCAAACTCAAAATCTGTCATTCCATCTTTATAATACGGGATGACACATTTGTTGCCGAGCCTTGGGGTTATATGTGGCACTTCTTCTGTGCAGTTCCATGTTTCTGCATTATAACCGGAAGGAAGTTCAGGAATCATTACTGTTAATAGTGGTAACTCTCTCTCTAATTCATCCAGTTCTTTGTTGCTGTCATATTGTTCCAATATATTTCTGAAGGTTTTACCCTCGGTAACTATTTTATTCTTTGCTAGCGGATAAAATACGTCGTAGTCATTATCTATCATTTCTAACGCCTCCTTTTTAAGGAATGTTCGCAGCTCACTGTTACTGGCTACCGCCTTTGATAGTAATAACGAGAAATGGTCTAGTGCTGATAATTCTGCAGTTTGGGAATTCTCTGCTAATGTGTATTCTTCATCATTTTGTTGGCAAGCTGTTGTGAGAAGAATGCAGCTGACGATAATTAATAGTTTTTTCATAAGGTACTAAATTTAGATGGTGAGTAAACAAATTAGTTTAGTTCTCTTGAAAGTAACATTTTTATTTGGCCTCCTTTCTGCTTTGATGTGTGTATACTTCTATCTACAAAATTAAAAAAATATTTATTAATATCCAATAAAAAGAAAAGAATTCTATCTTCTGGAATATTTAAAATAGATGATTTATCTACTATATCAGTTATTTTATGAATCTTGAATGTTAGAAAATAATATTAAATTTGTTGTATAGTAGATTATAGAATATTATCTCATTGATGTAAACTCATTTTATATCGAAGAAAAAAAGAAGTAAAAGACCTCTGTCTTTAAACTGAAAATAGTGGTTTGAATTGTTATCTTTGCATAAGGGGAGAAAAATAAATGAAGAAAGGATTATCCATATATGCACTAGATACAAGCGGTTATCTTGCTGTTCCATATGCAGAAGACGGTGTACAGGCCGGATTCCCGTCACCGGCGACTGACTATATAAGCAAACCGATTGACATTAATTCGATTTTGGTCAAGCATCCATCCAATACATTCATAATTCAGGCTGATGAGGACTTCTTTCCGGAAGTCGGGATTATGTCTGGGGATATACTCGTTTTTGATCGATCCATAATGGCCCGGCAGGCTGATATTATTGCTTATACCAGTGATGGCGAGTTTAAGTTGATGAGAAAAGAAGCAGCTGGAGATATAGCTGGACTTTCTGTATGGGGTGTTCTTACTGCGGTGATTAAAATTAACCGTGAATCAGTCTACTGGGATATAGTACCTGAAGACATACTTCCGGAAGAAATCTCCAAACTGAAACTGCCTTACCTGGTACAAGAGCAGATTATAGGGAAAGTTGACCTGAACAAGATACTGATAAGAAATGTTCCTTCTACATTTATCACGGTAGTATCCGGTAATTCGATGAAGGATGAGTTCATTGAAGATAAGGACTTACTTGTAGTGGATAAATTACTGGAGCACTATGACGGTTGTCTTGCGGTATGCTACCTGGATGGAGGATTTACGCTGAAGAGGGTTAAAGTTGAAGAAGGGACTGCTTGGCTTATGCCATCTAATCCGGAATATCCCAGGATCCGGATAGAAGAAGGAGATGATCTACGTATTTGGGGCATTGTCAGTGCTGTTATAAAGAGATGGGGGATGTGATGTTTGCTTTGGTCGATGGAAATAATTTCTTTGTGAGTTGTGAAAGGGTATTCAACCCTTATTGGAATGATCGTCCGATCTTAGTCCTGTCGAATAATGACGGTTGCGTTATTGCCCGCAGTAACGAGGTAAAAAAACTGGGAATTAAGATGGGAACTCCAGCTTTCCAAATATTGGATGAAATTCAAAAATATGGAATTGGCGTTTGCTCCGGTAATCAAAATTTGTATGGGGATATGTCTTGCCGTGTGATGACTCTGCTCTCTAACTTCTCTCCCAATATTGAAGTTTACTCGGTCGATGAGTCGTTCCTTGATTTTTCGGGCTTCGAGAATATCGATCTGGAGAAATATGCTCGCAGCATGATACGGACTGTTACGAAAGGAACCGGTATCCCGGTTTCCGCGGGTGTGGGCAAAACGAAGACTTTGGCCAAAGTTGCCAATAAGTTTGCTAAAAAGTATCCCGGCTATGGAGGTGTGTGTATCATCGATACAGATGAGAAAAGAGAAAAGGCCTTGAAGCTAACCGATATTGGTGATGTGTGGGGGATAGGAAGCCGATTCCGTGGAAAACTTGAAAGGTATAATGTGAAAACTGCATATGATTTTTCTTTAATGCCAGTTGCCTGGGTGCGTAAGGAAATGACCGTATTCGGTGAGCGTGTATGGAAAGAACTAAATGGATATTCTTGTCTGGATCTCGATCAGGTTGCAATTCGAAAAAAACAGATATGCACTAGCAGATCATTTGGTATTACTATAACCGACTATTCAGATATGGAAGAAGCTGTATCAACATTTGCCGGAATGTGTGCTTATAAATTGAGGAAACAACATTCGTGTGCCTTCAGCTTGATGGTGTTTGTAGGATGTGCAAACAATTCCCGTCAAGGATCACATACCTATATAAATAGTGTAGTCAAGCTGCCGGTTCCATCTAGTAATACTACGGAGATAGTTCGCTATGCTCTTCTTGCTTTAAAGAACATCTATAGAAGAGGAGTAGGATATAAGAAAGCAGGAGTGATTGTGATGGATCTTGTGTCTGACGATGCAATCCAACAGAATTTGTTCTATACCGAAGATAGTGCGAAACTCTCTCGGCTCATGGAAGTAATCGATGAGCTTAATAAGGGACAAACAAAGAACCTGGTAAGCCTTGCTGTCCAGGGAACCGGGGTGCGCCGATGGAAACTCAAGCAGGAACGTCTCTCTCCCTGCTACACAACGCAACTTTCTGATGTATTAACAATAGAATGTAAGTAGAGCTGCCTGGTTATCTTTTGTCTATTTTAACGGAAATCATCCGGTATTTGGACTTTAGAGAGTTTGCAGAATGAGTCTTCGTTGTGTAAGACGAGGGGCTGTCAATAATTCTCTTGAGTAATTTGTTCTCGTCATTCTTTTGTATAACAAGAATCGACAATGCTATGATAACAGCTATGAGAAAGATGTAGCCTAAAGCGAAAATATACGCCAACTCCTTGTAAAAGTAAAAGAAATCTTTGAAGGTTCTGAATTTGTCCATGCTTGTATGTTTAATTAATAAAACGTGCCCGAAATAATATATATAACCATAGAGGTGCGGCAAACAACCCAGCGAGATATATAGTATAAACGGGCACGCATATTGATTACATACAATACGCAAGCTCCGTTCAATCTACATCTCGCTTGTTAGAAAATTGCCGCTTTCTATGGGAGAAGATCGAACGTCAAATTTGTACTACTTGAGTACTTTGCAAAGATAATAATTCATCCAAGAATAAGATAATATTGATAAGAATTAATTTCGTTCTTTGTATCTTTGTCAAAAATATAAGTATGGAAAAGAAATATGATAATGAGGCGGTGAAAGAACTGCTTGACTGGGCGCAAAAAACGTTAGATAATAAAAAATATCCATCTGGCCGTTTTGAAATAAACACAAGTGCTACAATCATCGACTGTGGTGTATTCCTTAAATCTATGATATCCATGATTTCCCATAATTGGGAGAATCCCACTTTCTATCCTACAATTGACCAGTTGCGTACCTTCCGGGTGAAAGTAACAGAACTGGAAGTAGTGAAAACGGAATAAACTTATGTTATGAGCTTCAGGACATTTTTCCGATAGTAGCAAATGTTAAGCGGAGGATGTAAAAATGCAATCTTCACAGAAATTTTGGTGAAGACTTTTATTAATGTATTTTTTTGAATTCTTTTTTCAGTTTCAGGTTAATTTGGCTTGTATCTTTCTTTAACTCATAATTCTCCATGTCTTGTATGTCTTGGATATCAATCAGTCTGCTTTTAATTAGGTATTCTAAGAATTCTGTAGCTTTTGAGTTTCCTTTCTTTTCTGCCATCTTTGCAAAAAAGTATGCTCGCTCATAGTTAACTTCTGTTCCCAAACCGTCATAATACATGAAAGCTACGTTTAACAATGTTATATTATCGCCATTGACTGATGCTAAAAGTGCATATTCTAAAGCTTTAGTATTATTTTGTACTCTTTTGTCAGTGTTTCCCTCACGGTACATGTCGAAAGCGAACACTTGTGCGTCTTCCAGTCCAAGATTCGCGTATTTTTTATAGTCATCAGGTATGTCAGCGGTTGACCTGATTAGGGAATTTGTTGGAGGAATTTCTTCTTTTGGAGAGATTAGATAATTTATTCCTATTGAAAGGACCATTATCATTGAGATTACTAATATCCCCATTGTCTTAGTCATGGCAATACTTTTGTGCAGGATGAATTTCCTGATTCCAAGATAAACCAGTGATAAAACAGCTAGGGAGATACATAAGATCAATAATTCCTCTTTCACTTTTGAAAGGAATGAGTCAAAAAATAAGGAGTCGGCAGCCAGTGCAATCCCTCCCAGCAATAGTTTAAATTTACTGTCGTTCATGTGTTTTCTTATATGTTTTAATATAAATATTATCGTCTATTTTTCTTTCGCTGACATAGCCTTTTATACTGTCGATTCTCTGTTGTTCCTGTGACCAGTGTTTATATTTGGCGGAGTCTCCTATTTCATAATAAAAATGTGCCAGATTTTGTATTGGAGCTTCTTCCTCTGGATAACATCTTACCTGTAGTAGGTAACACTTCTCCGCATGCTGTATATCTTTCTCGACTCCTTTGCCATATTGATATAAATGCCCTAAAAGACCATATGCTTTGTAATTTTTTCCTTCTAGTGCTTTCATGCCCCATTCTAAAGCTTTTTTATATTTACCTTCTTCTAAATAAAATTGAGCCTTCCATCTATAAGCACTTACATCACCATGGTCCGCAGCCTGGGAGTACCAGTATTTCCACTTATCCCTTTTCTTATTGAAGCCATATATATTTCCGGCTTCTATCATGGCGTCAGTATTCCCGCATATAGCTGCATCTAAATAGTATTTTAAGGCTTTGTTCAGGTCCTTTTCCGTCCCAATTTCTCTTGATAAGAAATATCCGACGTTAAACATAGCACCAGGATATCCAAGATCCGCAGATTTCTTAAATGCACGAAAGGCCTTTATTTCGTTAACAGCTGTATTGTGACCGGCCATATACATATTTCCAAGATTGAGCCATGCGATTGCGTCTCCTCTAGCTGCTGCCATATTGAGATATTTAAAAGCTAGTTTAAAATTACCCACATTTAGGTCGTTTAAATAGATACCGCATGCTGTAAGATATGCAGTATTATTGGTATCAACTTTGCTTTCATCGAATATTATGGTTCCTTTCTTGAGTGAGTTATATATTGATGATATTTTAGTAGAATGTTTCTGTATGTTTTCGTAATTCGCTATCAAACTCTCTTTTTTTAGATGCTCCGAATGTATATTATAAATATAAGGTAATATGAAGAATAAAAATGTCATGGATACCGTAACCAGTATTTCTTTTGACTTGATAAGGTTGGGATTTGTATTTTTCTTGTCTTTTCCCTTGGGGGTGATCCACCTATAATATAGGTGAATACATAAGAAAAAGATAAGCAATGATGAAATGATATAAATAATGGGTTCCCAATATTCGTCATAATAGAAATTTAGCGTGAAGATAGCGGATATATTTCCAACGGAAATAAAAGCATTGTTTTTAACTATATCGGTCAGTTTTGTATATATAGCTGTTATCTTGTACAGTTTCATAGTATTTCTGTTATAATAAAAAGTTGTGTGTCTCACAAAGATAAAAATACTTTCGGAAAAGTATGGCTCTATTATATAAAAAAATATAGTAATTTGATTTGTCTCATGGGGTTAAGTCTTAAACTGTGCAATTATATCTTCTCATTTAGACAATGATTTGTTGCTTGCATTTTGAACATGACTGCTTACTTCTGGGAAATCATTATTCCATTAGAATAAGTCTTCTTATATGAACATTTGTGAGGAGAAGGGAGTATTATATATCATTTAATAACAAAAGAATGGAATATTATTGATTGTGGTAAAAAAAACAGAAAAGTATTAGGAATACTCGAAAAAAATATATACATTCGTATAATATTCACCTTAAATACTTGTGATATGAAGCAATTAACTGTAGTATTCGTTATGTTGTGTATTTTTGCTTGTAGTAGCGAAGATATTGTAAGTACCGTTGGGGAATCTGTAAAGCCGGCTAATGAAGTGGCTATACAAACCGTCAATTTACTTGATAGCCTTGAAATTATGGATTATATTTATAGCATTATTGGTCCGATGGCTAAGACACGATCAAAACTACCAGGAGGAGGGTATATTCTTCCTGATAATTGGGATTCTCAACTAACGGATGAACAGCGCGAATTGATCAGGAATTCTTTCCCACGGCCTCTCTTTTCTGCTGAAAGGAATGCTTTAAGGAAGTCGTTTCCTTTAGTTGAATATTCCAATACAGTTGTTATGAATTATCCGACATCTGCATATAATTGTTTTGCCTATTCGTTGGGGTTTAATAATAAGTGGATAGAGTTTAGTACTTGGGATCAAGTAAGATATGGATATGAAAATGCGAGTTCCGTGTATCATGCCGCTTATGATTACATGAAAGGGGCAACCTCAATATCAAGATACTATCCTGTAGTTTGGGGTTGGGGAAATACCCCTCTGCATGCATCCCTTGGAGGTAGTCCCCATTGTGAGGCACCTTATTCTAAGATGGGGCGTATGTGGTTATTGTGGCACCTTGTAAGTGTGTTTTCTAATGGAATGTATGGAGTTCCTGTGGAAACCTATGGTGCGGTTTCTCCTACCCGTAGTCTAAGTGAAATGGATGCTAATGCAATGAAAGAGATAAGTGAGGATATTCACGAAAATATAATCTTCTCACCGGATGAGTTGATGATGATTGCTAGAAAAGTAAAAACATGTAGAGAAGGTTCAAGGTTTGAATCTCTGTTTAATGAATGGAAGGAAGCATGGCATTACTCGTTTAGTAATAACACTGCTACTACAAGAAATTTACCTCAATATGCCGATTTAAAGGCTATGGGAAAAGAAATCATTCCATTATTGATTGAGAAGATGGTAACAGAAGAGGATAATTTCTTTGCAATAAGATTGTATGAAGATCTACAAGATAATCCTAATCTGATAATACGATATGCGAACGATGATCCACGTCAACTTGAGGGATTACAACAAACAACCAAAAAAACTATAAAGAAGTGGTTAGAATATAATTCCAATTAAAGTTACCTTGGGAATGATAGGTTGTTGGATATTGAGTATACTTTTATATTCAAGAAATGGGACACAATAATAATAGAGACAAGTCTGTTTTTAGGATCTTTTGCTGGAGTATCTCTCATTTGATTTTACTGTGAAAACTTATTTGTAGTCTTAATCGAAAATTGGATTCTTGAAGTAAAGAAAGTATGAATAATATTTCTCTGTTTTTGAAAGAATTGAATGTCATACGTGAGGATTATGAACGTAGGGCAAAACGTGAAGAACAATTCAATATTTTTTCTGTATTGTATAAGAGTAATGATGAAGTTAATCTGCATTCACGTTTTATTTCTTCCTTGCTTAATCCTTATGGCTCTCACAGATTATCTGATTTTTGTCTTAGATCATTTTTGGAAACCTGTAGATATCCTTCTCAATTTGTAACTAAATTGCTTGCTCCTGGGGTAGAGGTGTATCCAAATGAATATGATCAGTCAGAGAGGGATGAGATTGATATTCTAATCATTAACAAACGTACCTCATTTGCTCTTTTTATAGAGAATAAGATAGGTGCAAAAGATAGCAATCATGATGAACATGGACAGCTTGAAGGCTACTACCAGGTTCTAATAGAAAAACACCATATCCCTGAAGAAAATTTAGAGGCTATGTTTCTTAGTCCGAGGAGGGAGCCATCCGATGAGAGTATAGGGAGCCGGTATCCCCGTTTAAAAAAGATCCTGAAAATTATTCATTATAATGATGTTATTATTGAGTGGCTTTTCATTTGTCTGAAGACTGCTGTTGATAAACCTTTTCTGCGTGAAACGATTTTGCAATATATTAAACTGATACAGGAAATGACTAATGATACAAGTGTAGAAGAACGGCTGGAGGTTAAAAAGCTTATTGGTAAGTCTACGGATAATATGGCTTCCGCCAAACTGCTTATTGAGAACTTTAAGCATGTGAAATGGCATACTGTCGCTGATTTTTGGAATGAGTTAACATTGAAACTTCAATCTATAGGTTATGAAATGACAGAAGGTGTCAATCTCGATGAGATAGCTTTTGTAACTCACAATGAACAGTATAAACAAGGATATAAAAACAAGGAATTCGGCATTTACTTTATGCCAAAGACTGGCCTTCATATGTATGTGTGGTATGAATATGGGTACAGTCTCTATTATGGTATATGTAGTGATGAGAAACTATCTGTTGAATATAAAAATAGGATAAAACAGTTGTTGACTTTGGATAATTTACTAATAGCTGGAGATGATGAGTACGCTGTGTATAAAGAATTCGATCTTCCGGAAGAAGAACAAATCTGGTTCAGCGATTTCTCATATATTGGAACCTTTAATCTCATAAACGATGAATATCGTCATAGGATTATTGATAAATTAGTAGCTAACATTCAAAAGTTTGTGGAACGGTTGGATGAGATGTCATAATCTCATTACTTGTTAGTGTATGGCAGAGAATTTATCAACGACTAATTATCCGATTATTTATACTCCCCAGGAGGTCATTTCAATCTTCAGGGAGCAACTTCGGACACCAGCCAAGGTTGTAGTTCTGGAAGGTATTTATTATCAGAATCCTCGAAGTGGTAATTATGGAGGCTATTTCTATGATGTTCTGCGTGGTCAGAATGATACTTTTGAGATAAGAGTTATAGTACCTTTAGCTATCCGTGAGAAGTTAAGTAGTGGTACCTTGGTGCAACTGGCCGGCACAATATCCAAGGAAGTGCGTAACCAGAGTATAATAGAGTTGCAGTTTCATGTAACTCGTTATGAGATCATTCAGAAGGATATAGTAACTGATCAGCAACAACAATTATTGCAGTTACTTTCAGAGAAATCTTCATCGGGATACCGGAATGTAGATTCATTACTCGAAAGTATCCTTTTTCGTAATGATCGGCCACGGGTAGCATTGGTATTCGCTAGTGGATCAATCACTGATGTCGATTTTCAAAGAGGTCTGGAAGCTGCTTCCTCTCATATAGATTTTGTCAAACACGATGTTTCTTTTGCGCAGATAAGTCGATTTATGGAAAAAATTGTTGCTCTGGATAAAGAGCAATATAATGTTTTGGCCGTAGTTCGTGGTGGTGGATCCGGTATCAATGAGGTGTTCAATACTCCGGAACTGATCAGGTCTTTGATAAAATTGAATACTCCATTGATTTGTGGTGTTGGCCATCCGGAGGAGAAGCCGTTTATTGGTAAAATAGCGGATAAAGACTTGGGAACCCCATCATTACTTGGAGTTTACTTCAAGGATCTCGTTAATCGTGTTTTAGAACAGAGAGAAAAAAGTAGGGCTGTCCTAGTTGAACAGGTTAAAAAACAATATCAGGAACGTATATTATCAGCGGAAAAGCAGAATAAGGAATTGCAGGATAAGTTTGCAGCTTTGTCCAAAAATCATGAGGACAATCAGAAGATCCATACTGAACAAATGAGATTATCTGAAATCCGGAATAAGGAGCTGCAGGATAAAATAACTGTGATAAATAAGAATTCTGAAGAACAGATCAAAGCAATGCAGAAACAATATGAGACTACTAACAGGCAGCTGAAGATTTATGAGGATCAAGCCAAAAGCTTCAATGAAAATATTTCCAAGATGCAGCAAACCAATAATGAATTGCAAAAGTCTCTTAGTAAGCTTAATGCGCAAAATACGCAAGCTGCAAAAGACCTGGCGGAAGCCAAGGCTTACGCAGCTCAACTCGAACAGCAACTAAAACAGAGCAAAAAAGGATGTTTGGGAATAGTGGCTACCATTATATGCTTTGCAGGATTGATATGTAGTGTGGTTATGCTTGTTCTTTGATATCCGCCGGTTAGTGTGGATGATAGATAATATGGTAATCTTTTCTACCTAGATATTAGATTTTTATTCATAAATGGGAATAATATCTTTCTGAATTATTATCTTTGTGAGAGATATTAATAAAATAGAAGAGAATATGGAATTTCCTGAATTTATAGACCGCATAGATTATCTTGATAGGCTGCAAAATGCACTAAAAAGAGATAAACCGCAATTTATTGTTATTTATGGGCGGAGACGTATCGGAAAGTCAACTCTTATCAAGGAGATTATTGACTGGAAAAACAATGATGTTTATTTCCTTTCCGATCAAACTAATGAGACGAATCAACGCATGTTGTTTGCAAAGACAATAGCGTTTGGTATAGAGGGATTTGATAAAGTTATATATCCAGACTGGGAAACTCTTTTTCGCTCACTCAATAGACAGATAAACGGTAGAAAAACGATTTGTTTGGATGAGTTCCCCTATATGGTAAAGAGTTGTGCGGCTTTGCCCTCCATTATACAGAAGTTGCTTAATGAAAGATGTTTGAAATTTGATTTGATTATCTGTGGTTCATCCCAACAGCTGATGCAAGGTTATGTTTTGGATAAGAAGGAACCCCTGTACGGGCTGGCTGATGAGATATTAAAACTAACACCTATTCCAGTGAAATTCATTAGTGAAGCTCTCAAATGTGATGATGAAAATGCCATTGAAGAATATGCTATATGGGGGGGGATTCCGAGATATTGGGAGTTAAGGGCAGACTATAAAGATAGAGAATCTGCCATACGTAATCTTTTATTAGACACTAAAGGGTTTCTAGCTGAAGAGCCTATCCGCCTACTTCGTGACGATATGCGTGATACAGTCCAGGCTTCCACTATATTATCTATCATAGGTAATGGTGCAAATAGAATATCAGAGATTGCATCTAGGGTTGGTAAGGATGTCACTCAAATAACTGAACCGTTGAGTAAACTACGTGAATTAGGGTATATCCGTCGAGAGGTTCCATTTGGTGAAGACGAGGGAAAAAGCCGTAAAGGGATATACCGTATCAATGATAACCTTTTGGAATTTAATTATCGTTTTATTGCACCTTATCAATCTATTCTTGAGCTAGGTCGCATAGATACTGTCATGTCAATTATCAACAATCATTTTTCTCAATTAGTTGGTGATTGTTGGGAACATATTTGTAGGCAATATATCAGTGGAAACGTTATTGATGGTGTGGCTTATAATAAAGGGGCCCGCTGGTGGGGAAAAATATTTCCTGATGGAAAGAAAGAAGGTGAAATGATAGAGTTGGATGTTGTTGCCGAATCTTTAGATAAAAAACACATTTTTATAGGTGAATGTAAGTGGACGACTCAAGAAGATGCCTTAAGGCTGATTAAATCTTTAGAGAAGAAAAGCGTACATCTTCCATTTATTAAGAAAGGACAAATTGTGCATTTAGCATTATTTCTAAAAAGGGAGCCGATAAATAAAGAATCAGCTATGGTGATTTTACCATCTGACATACTTTAATCTTAACAATAGAATACAGAATAATATATTATTTACTATTTTTCGCTATGGTTATTCCAACGATGACATTTTATGAAATGTATGAAGAATTGGCTGCCGACCGTCTAAAAATAGAGTATAAATGTCGGCAGTTAATGCCAAAAGCCGTGAAGAAATTTCGGAAAACTCTCTGTTTTCCGGCTTGGGAATTGTTTGAATACACAAATCCTAGCCGACATAATTCATACATCTTATTTTTTTATGCTGCGAGTAGGCAAGCTGTTGAAAATCCTGAATTTGATTGTTTTTCTGTTATAAATGTGGATAATAGACGATTCGTTCTGAAATGGGGGTGCTCTCCATATAAACATACCGACTCCGATTCAATGATATGGACCAGAAGGATTGATGCGTACAGTACCCATTTCTTTGCCCGCTATAGAGAACGTGTTTTCAAGAATACTGAACTAGGACTTAATGAGGTGATATGCCGCTATTTCACAAGAAACAAAATAGCCTTACTGATTGAACTTAATGAAGATATAAAGAAAGGTTATCAGAAATATGGCGGAGCAGCTCACCATGCGATGAAGGTGAGTGACGGGCTTTGTTTCATCAGGACTTCAATTGAATGTCGTGTAAAACTGAATACTCAAAAGGAAACAGCAGAGGCACTGGGATTTGTCTATATGTACTTAAAATAAATTGCTAGAAGCTTCTAACCGATCTGGGCTATTTATGCCTATTTGATTTATTGCCCATATTTTCACGCATCGTGGCTTCTTTAAGCTATTAAGTTGAGATAGAGTTCCCTGTATTCAGGTGCACTATCCATTCGGTAGACTCTGCCCTAAATCAATCAATGTCTGGGTTACGCTGGTAGATATTTCCGTGATGTAACCTCCGATTTGGTTGATTCCTCAATGAATAGTGCTCTTCATAATGGAATATAAGAATATTCTATGTTTTCCATCTTGTATATATAGCTGTCATTAATAAGAATTATAACGGCAGGGGATATTAATGGATGAAGTTTTGTTGCGAGAAAATGACCTTTTATAGAGTGGACTTTATTTGAATTTATAGAATTATACAAAATATCAAAATTTCTATATTTGCAATGTTTGGCATTTTGTGGATATTTAATTCTTCGATTTTTAATATCATTCATGATATTGACGTAATACATCAATTCGGATATAATCCCGACCATTATGTTGTCTGATCTCTTCAATTCAAAGATATGCAAAGTATCGCCACGTAAAGCCCAAATGTCGATTTGGCTTTTGCCTCGCGGCATTACGCAACTCTCTTTTGATATAACATTATTAAATACACCTACCGGCAGCTGTTGATCGATCGCATCATAACTTTCTTTATGCTTAATGATGTATTCTCTTTCAAGAATAGCTTCCTCTCCTTGCGCTTCTGTGTCAGCTTCATTACAGGGGAAATTTACCACCCAATTTTTTAGATTTTCTCCATAATAATCCATATTAAATAAAGAACCGTTTTCAGCCCAATCATAAGCGTTTATAAATTTCCAAACACGATATTTAAATCTTTCATAATGAAGTGTATTCGACTTGGGAGTGGTTGGATCCCAGAAAATAGAGACCTTATCTATCAGATCGGGAAGCCATGCTTTTATACAAAGAACCCATCCTTCAAAAGCTGATTCATTTGATTGCATGTTCGCACACACTCCTTTATCTGAAATGCCAACTTTAAGTATGCCATCTGACAGCTCAAAATCAATCGATTCAGGTAAATGTATATTACCGTTTTGGGTAATTTGATGGAGTTGAAAAGCTATTTCTTGATTTTTCATTATTCTTTAGTTTCTGCTTTTAATTCCCTATTAATAGTCTGTAATGGTCTCTTGAATGCAGTTTCCATTTTAACCATACTCATTATTAGGAAATCTATCATTTTGTCCCAATCATCTTTTTCATATAGACTTACATTTTGTAGTTCTTGCTTTATTCTACATGCTTTTTTGTTCTCAAACCGTTCCCACTCTAAAGCACCTGTCTGTTTTTCAATTTCATCTTTCAGTAGAAACAATTTATCGAAAACAAATTTATTTTCTTCAGTATGACCTCTTGACATATACACTTCGGTTCGGGCATAATTTTTCGCTATGGAGAAAACAAATCCGACACCGCTGACACCCGATCCTGCCGTAATCCAATAATCTTTTGATGGACTGACATTTGAGAAAAGATTGGTTCTCGTATTGAGTTTGGGCAATAACAATTTCCAAAACTCAATCCTTATTTTATGCCTAATAGCTTGCTCCTCTTGAGTACTTTGCTCCTCTTGAGCTTTTTCCGCCATTTTTATGGTGTATTCTTCCACCTCATGAACGGGAATGATTTGTTCAATGTTAAGAAAGATTTGCTGTTCAAAAGAAAATAGAGTGGCTTTAAAGCATTGAATTTTAATATTATATTTTTGTAATAGCCATAGAACGGTAGATGTTACTTCTTTCCTGTAATTACCGGATACCAAAATTATTCTTTGAGTTTTATTTAATTGGATTTCCTTAAAATCCTCTGCATCTAAAAAATCGGAAATATTACTTTCCGCATTTTCGGAAACTCCTTTTTTATCAAGATAAGATTGATAAATATCCTTTATTTGCTGCTTTGATAGGCTTGAGCAATACGAGGCATATTTTAACACCTGCCAAGTTACATCCCTTCCGCTATCATCCAGCTTGTTTTCAATGATAACTAAATCCCCCTGTTTGTCAATAGCAAGCAAATCAAGTCGTTCTCGTGTATCGTCAAATCCATCGAATTCCTTCTGAATAAATAGCAACTCATCGTCTTCTCCAAAGGCTGTGGGATTATTTTCAAGCCACTCTTGTAAATGTTCTCTTTCTCGAAATTTCAGATCTGAAAAAGTGCAGCAATTGATCTTATTGATCCTATTCTTCTCTTTGTCAAGTACAAACATTTTGTATTCATATTTTGAATCACTATGAATGTTATCATTCAGGACGAAAAATTTCACTCATAGCCCATAAGTTATTTTAGCTGTAAAGATAGGAAATATCTGCGAATCAGCCTCGATTATTTCTTAAAACCATTGTTCCTATTTGCTCTGTCAGTTAATTCGCTACACTCTGTGCAATTCTACTTTTTTTATTCTTTTGGTAGGCAAGCTGTTGAAAATCCTGAATTTGATTGTTTTGCTGTTTTTAATGGAGGAAGCAAACGCTATTTTTTGAAATAGGGGTTGTTCTCCATATAAACACACTAGTTCCCTTTACTCGTTATAAAAAAAGAGAATTGAGAAACGTAGAACTAAGCATCGATACTCACAAAAACTTTTCAAGGATTTGATTGAGGATATGGGGGAACGATGATAAAATCCAAAACTTAGTAAAAAACTTGCTGTTTTTAGCGTTATTAAATATAACAATTATTATTGTCTTGCTAATCATTTACAATCCATGTAAAATAATTTGCACCATTAATTTTTCTGTCATGTCGGATCTTTAGATACTTTTCTACCTTTTTTAATGCTAGTGTATATATGGTATATTTAAAGAAAAGATGGAAAAAATACACTATATACATACTTATATTTTGATATTAGTTTTTAATGTCATACTTTTATATTAAAGTACGACATAATAAAATATAAATACTATGGAAGTAAATACAATCACTAAAGGGGTAATTAGTCTATTTCAAATATTATCGAAAAAAGACTGGAAACAGAAAGTTGATCAAGTATATCAACGGACCTTGGCTAAATGGTGTCAAAATGATGATATTAGAAACTCTGAGTATAGACATAAATACAAACATTTCGATGATTTAAAGGCATACATTAATAAAGGGGAGGTACAAAAATCAACTGAAGCATTGGTTATGCTATTAATGAAAGAGTTGAATAAAGATCCGGAAACTCATACAATTATTGCAGAAATACGTCTTGAGGGTATTCAAGAAGGAGTTTCTGAAACTAATAAATTAAATCATCAGGTAATTGCTGATCTCACTTCCTTGGTGGAATTAATAAGGAATGAATTTAATTCTCTTAAAAGCCCAAACGTAAAGGGCAAGTATGATCTCCCCAAAAATCATTTTCTAGAATTATATAAGGTGCCTGATGGACCGACCTCATTTATTGAGAGGAGGGTTTATCCTCATACAACTAAACCCTCTTGGGATTATCAAGAAACGACACTTCTTTCATTGTGTCAAGGCATAGAAACAGAGAATAACCGTTTTGTAATACTAAGCTCTGGTGGTCTTGGAAAGAGTACGGAACTCCAGTATGTAGCCAATAAGTTAGCCCAAAGTGAATTATATTATCCAATTTATTATCCTTTAAAAAACTACATAGTAGCTAATTCGCTTTCTACTAGTTTACCTGAATATTGGGATTATGATTTAGGAGAGAAAGTTCTAATTTTTTTTGATGGATTAGATGAAATCCCATTATCAATGCGCAGTATTGCTGTGAAGGATATACAACAAATAGCAAATAATCATCCGGAAATAACTATCGTAGTTACTTGCAGAAATAACTTTTACAATGATGACCTTGACTATTTTGAATGTTTTTTCTTAAACTCATTCACAATGGAAGATATAAGAGAATATGTTGAGTTTAAAGGAGTGGATCATGAACTTTTCTTTGCATTTTTAGAAAAAAATAAGTTAGTAGATTATTCAACGAATCCTTTTTTTCTTCAAGCAATTATCAAGTTTTATGATGCAAATAAAGATCGTGTTGATGTAACTCGTAAAGATATTATTGATTATTTAATTGAAGCTAGTTATAAGACAGATAATAAGCTTTCACTTGATACTGATTTTTATAAAGGGAAAGAAATGCTTACTAAACTTGCGTGGGTGATGCAATTATCTGAAGTAAATACTATATCTGAAGGGGATGTAATCAGGTACATAGCAAATAATCAACAAGGAATAGATATTTTGAGAAGTTTTTCTGTAGTTAAAATAGATAGTAAAAATAACTTTTATTTTGAACATAATTCAATAAAGGAACTATTAGTGGCCAGATTGTTGGTATCTGAAACTTTTGATGATATTCATACTTTTATATGTTATAAAGGAACCGAGATAATAAAACCGTCTTGGTATAATACCTCAATCATGCTTCTTAGTTTCATGGAAACAGATAAGCCTGTATTTCAGAAATTGACTAGAATGTTATTGAGTAATAATCCGAAAATATTGCTAAAATCTGAACGATTCAAATTGCCAAATGATATGAGATATGAATTTGTCCATAAATTATGGGATGAATGGAAAGAAAAATTTGTGTATATGGATTCATCCGAAATTGAAGATCTAGCATCATTTGGTTCTGATGTTGAATTTATAAATTTTTGCCTTCAGGAAGCTATGGATAAAAATAATTCAAATACAATAAGAGCCAATGCCTGCTTATTATTAGCTAAATTTGAATATAGAGGCAACTATGCAGATACAAATACTGTTATCCAATCGCTTGAAGGAATACTTGCTGATAAGACCGAGGATATTGCTACTAGACAATCTGTGTTAATGGCTTTTTCGAATAATTTTCTGAAAACGCAAATTAATTTTGAGCAAATTTATACAATTTTGAAAGAGGATGCTATTCTGTTGAAGGACTTTATTTGTATAATTCCTCATAGTAAGGTAGAGGACTTTATTTCTATTATTATTGATAACATAGAATTATTTGGAAGCCGGCAAGAAGGAGGAACTAATTATATGGCTAATTATTATGTTCCATTTGATTTATTAAGATGTGTAACTTCTGAAAATGGACTATTAACTCTTGTTGGTTTTCTTGCAAATAACTGTTCTCATTTAAGTTATGAATCACAAGATACATATGATGAATTAGTTCTTCAAGCATTGAAAAATGCGGAACCTTATCTAAATTCATCTTCTAACTTATTGGATGCGATTCTTAATCTAGCTTTTGAGGAGTCCAAAATGTCTTTGGGGTTAGATAAAAAGTATGTTGCCTTTTTTAGTAAGGGTATGGTAAATGACTTGGTCTTTACTAAACTTTGTAATACATTAAATGCTTCAGAAGACAGAGTTAATCATTATTATGCTGTTGGGACATTAGTGAATAAACAGAATTTTGATGCGTTTATTGATGAGTTGACTATCGATAGCCTTAAAATATTGTCTGATAGTATATATGATCACGATATAAAATGGCAGTTTAAAGACCAAATAACTATTCGTAAAGGAATCGAATTTGATCAATCGATGAGGTATAATCAAGCTAATTGGGTTGAGGAAGAAAAGCGCAACTTTGATATACTTTTTAATATAGATGAGTTTCGAGATTATTTGTTTAGTTTGATTGAGGGTAAAGAACAAATGACTTGGTCACAATTTTTGGAAATACAAAGAAGTACTAGGCAGATAACTAACAGTATATTTGTTCATTTCGTAGGGAAGTTTGTTTCTCGTGATCTTAAAACCAGAGAACAAAAGATTGATATTTCTAGTTTAAGATCCTATCTGAATGATGAGTTGGCTTATAATAATATTGCAATGGTAATTGTATATAATGAAATAAGTAAAAATAGCAATATTGTTTTGTCCGAGGCACAAATGCAACAAATACACAAGTGGGTTGATAATACCTTATTGAATATATCAGAGCCTCTGGATATATTGAGAATTTCTTTAAAGTTAACCATACGTTTTGATTTTAATATTGACAGAGAAGCCGCTCTAAAACTATTAATTTATTATGGTTCATCCTGGCTTACAAATGATGAATGGGCTGAATTTATGCAGAAAGCTATAATGGTTTGCTCTTTAGACGCTGTAAAAACAAAGATAAGGGCAAACTTTAAATCTAAATTGATCTACGATTTCTTTGTTTATAAGTCATATGTCAATTATATCGAAGAGCATAAATTATATGAGTGTTATTCCACAGCTTTTGATGATTTACAAGATGCCTCAAGATTCGGAGATAATAAAGCTATAGTTCAGGATTTACTTATTAAACTACTATGCAATGACAGACAATATGCATTAAAAGTATGGAAAGTACGTTCAGAAGATTCATTATTACAACTTAAAATTGATATATCAGAAACGATTCTTAATACTAAGAAATTTACATTAGATGAAAGCTTTGCGGGCGAAATTTTAACAGAACTAATAGGGGTATATAAATCGGAAGAACTATCTGGTTTCAATAAGCAGCGGATCATATTATTGATGAATGCTTATGGAAGAATAGAAGGAGTTGATTGGTTAATTGAAACACTAAAGAATAACGAGTATCATGCATATTCTAATTTGAATTTTGATCTTAATTATTCGGATATAAAAATATTAGATAAATACTTGATGATAATGCATGAAATAGTTCAAGGCTACTGGTATACTGACTGGTATAAAAGTAAGCTATTAGAGGCTGTAATGAGTGGAATTAAGAATTTGGCTATTGTAAGTGAAGAAAATAGAAAAAAAATTGAAAGCGATTTAACTAAGTTTATATCAGAATATGAGGATAAGGGGAAAGTTTATTTCCTTTACAAATTAATAGATGATTGCAACAATCTATTTAGAGAAAAATTGAATACTCCATTTTCAATATACGAAGCGATGGTGCTGTGGCCTCTTAGAAAAGCTTGATAGAACATTATTGATGAAGTTTATTGTGATGGATAATCAGGCAGCTTTTGATGAATCCCCTTACCCTGCTTGTGTGGATCAGAACAGTTGCAAGAAAGTGTGCGACATGATGAACTGGGTATTGGAAGGTAAATAGGGTGGTAGTGATTTTTCCGAGAGTAATAAAATAGTGAATTGTCTAATTGATGGAGTAACACGAAAGAATGCAGGTATCCGGAGGATGTAATTTAAACTGTGTTAGCAAAGTTAATATTTTATTCCTTGCTGACACAGCTTAAATTACATCCTCGAAGCTTCGGCAGGAACATCTTTCTCCCTGCTACACGACGCAACTCTCTGATGTGCTTAAAAATGATTGCTAGAAGCTTCTAATCGGTCTGGCCTATCTATGCTCTATTTGATTTATTGCCCATATTTTCACGCATCGTGGCTTCTTTACAAGCCATCAAGTCAAGAAAGAGTTCCCTGTTTTCAGGTATACCTATCCATTTGTGAAACTCTTCTGTCTCCCTTAATTGTGGTTCTTGTATGGCACGTAGTGCATATACCAAATTTTGGTCTGAATCTTCCATCATTGTAGTCAACTGTTTATCTATATGTAATATATTGTATTGTTCAGTTTATCTGGTGATGGTATCACCCGTCACCGGGGGCCATTCAGGATAATTCACGTCAAATTCAAAATCGAAACTTGTACCAATAGTACTACCCTGATACAGCAAGCTTGCAAAATCAGGTAAAAACTCTCTGACAAACATTTCACTAGCTACATAGCCGTAATTGGATTTTAACCCAATCCTTACAACGCCATAGAGTTCTGCTGCATAGTATTCGGCTTGAATTGGTTGGTGGTGAATATTTGAATAAATAGCAGCTACAGTCTCTAGATGTCCCATAGCTGTAGAATGGGGAATATCACGAATCTCGTTGGATATTTTTGGAGATGGATACCATGAAATGTTGACTATAAAGCCCTACGACGCTTGATTAGCTCTAGTAGATGAAGTGCTTTCTATAATACTCTCAATTGCTTCACTACTAATGTTTTGATTGGAGTGGTTTAAATCTTCTACATATTCATTATTACAAGAAGTTATTTTCGGAAAAAGTGTTTCTTCACTCTTTAGATTCCAGACTAAATTGGTGAATGAATGTTTTCCGGAAGTATGGTTAATAGTTACTATTTATTCTTTTTTCCTCCAACTGGATAATACTTTATTGATTTAATACCAAATATACTTACCTTGTCATATATTGATTGTTTTTTTGTTTTAGAGGACAATCTTTTTTTTGTTTTAGTTTGGGATTGCAATTTATATCTTAATTTCTCTTCTTCAGATAGACTTGGTAATTCTCCAAACCAATAATCCATTAGTTTATCAGCGAGAGATGGTGGTATTTGGTCACTCATTTTTAACTTTACAGTTTCACTATCATATACTTTATTTATCCAAGCTATTGATCTATTAAGCGTTTTACATAGATCTGAAATGTATTTACATCTGTCAAAGATCATAATAAGTTCAGCTTTATATTGCGGATGAAAGGAACGTGGGGGGATGGCTGTTTTCATATTTGATTTAAATTAAATGTTTTGTTGAATACGCTATATGTTCTTCAAATATATAAATTATTTTGATAATACAGATTTAATTTTCTTTTTTTTGTTATTAAATTGTCCGCATATGAGATTAGAATGATTTCCTTATTTGCATTGTATATGAAAGAGCCAACCCTTCACATTATATTTGTGTTCAAGTAAGTATATAATTTTAAAGCCAAACTGCCGAATATTATTAAGCCAAACTACCGAATATTATTAAGCCAAACTGCCGAATATTATTAAGCCAAACTACCGAATATTATTAAGCCAAACTGCCGAATAATATTAAGCCAAACTGCCGAATAGTGAATAAAAAATCTTATCTTTGCAGAAAAATAAATAAGAATCTCTGTAAATTGAGAAAGAATGCTGAATAAATATAGAAGACGAATAGCGGACCGCCTGTTGAAAAGGAAATTGGCCGGAAAAGGTGCAGTTTTATTAGAAGGGGCTAAGTGGTGCGGAAAAACAACTACTGCAGAACAAATAGCGCAAAGTGTATTATATATGTCTGAATCTGGAAAGACAGAGCAAAACAAACAGCTGGCGACAATGAATCCTAGATTGTTGTTAAGAGGCGACAAGCCTAGACTGATAGATGAATGGCAGGTTGCTCCTCAATTGTGGGATAGTATTCGCTTTGAAGCTGACCATAGCAGTGGATTAGGACTGTTCATTTTGACTGGCTCATGTGTACCTGCAGATTTGAGTTCGGTAATACACAGTGGTACTGGGAGGTTTGGATGGTTGAGAATGCGCCCGATGTCTTTGTGGGAATCTGGTGATTCTACAGGAGAGATATCACTAAAGGAAATTTTCGATGGTAAAGAACAAATAGAAGGTTTGTCAGGTTTGGACTTGGAGAGAGTGGCCTTTGTTTCATGTCGTGGAGGATGGCCTTTGGCTGTGGATATGGATGACGAGATAGCCTTAGACCAAGCTTTCGATTATCTTAATGCAGTTGAACAACGAGATATTCAGCAAGCTGATGGGGTAGATCGTGACCCTTCAAGAGTACATCGTCTGTTGCGTTCATATGCACGTCATCAAGGTGCCCAGGCAAATTATTCGACAATACGTGCAGATCTCGTTGCCAATGAAGGAGATTCTCTTGATGAAGATACTATAGCATCGTACATTAAAGCACTAAAAAGTATCTTTGTAGTAGAAGATGTAGAAGCATGGAATCCTAACTTGCGTTCAAAGACAGCTATCCGCACATCAGATACACGATATTTCACAGACCCCTCTATTGCAGCAGCAGCACTCGGTTTGGGGCCTGCAGACCTCATATCAGATTTGAATACTTTCGGACTGATATTTGAAACTCTCTGTATGCGTGATCTCCGTGTGTTTGCAGAAGCACTAAACGGCAATGTCTATCATTATCGGGATAAAAATGGATTGGAATGCGACGCTGTGGTTCATTTGCGTGACGGACGTTATGGATTGATAGAAATAAAACTTGGTGGTGACAAACTCATCAGTGAGGGTGTACAAACATTAACATCTTTGGCTGAGAAGATAGATACCTCAAAAATGAAAAAACCGTCATTTTTAATGGTACTGACAGCAAACGGTCCATATGCCTATCGTCGGGAAGATGGGGTTTATGTAGTGCCTGTCGGGTGCCTTAAAGATTGATTTATTACATAATTATTTTAAAACTGTAGAGTTATGTTTACCTTAACTAACATCCGATTTTATGAAGGGTGTAAATACATGAAGAACCTTCATATAGAGACAGACTATCCTATTGAGCATAAGTTGGATAAGGATTTCTTTGCCCCGAATATATGTATTTCAGCAATAGTAGGTCAGAATGGTGCCGGTAAATCTTCTTTGTTGGATATGATTTTCCGTGTAGTAAATAATCTAAGTTACTGCCTTTTCAGCAGAATAGAAAGAGATGCTTCCGCACCTTTAAGTTATATCACGGGGTTATATGTCGATTTAACATATGAAGCTAATGGCAAGACTGGGATGGTTCGCGTTCGAGATGGCGTTCTTGGCTTCGTATTTGGAATATTGAAATGTAAGTTTATAGTTTATAAAACAGAACAAGCAATAGAAATAGGCGAAGAGTTGCAGGAATATGTGGACTATGCCAGTGTAAACTTCAAACAACAGAAAGAAATAGCCAAAGCATTCTTTTATACGATAGCTACTAATTATTCCATGCAATCTTTTATTGCACAAGATTATTCCGAGGAAAAAACTATTTATATGGCAAATGGTAATAATGGAGAAATACTCCCAGCTTCTTGGCCATGGCTGAATAGTCTTTTTCACAAGAATGACGGTTATTTAAGTCCAATCGTTTTGAATCCCTATCGTGATAACGGCTGGATCGACATGAGCAATGAAGAGCATCTTACGACATCGAGATTGGCTGCCCTTTTGATAGAGGAAGATCCTATACACCCTTTGCTTGATGGTTACATTTTTGATAATATGTATTTTCATTGGAGACCTCGCAAATTGCAGGAAAAGTTCGTGTCAATTAAAGATCAAAGAAAGTTGTATCCGAATAAGGAAGAAGTGGAGGAGCATAAACGGAGTTATACTAATGAAAAGGATTTGTGGAATTATGAAGAGGATAAGGATTTGGAGGATTTCCGGAAATTGGCTTTGGAAAAGTATTCATTTGCACATATTATTTTAAAGGCACTAGGATGTAGTGTGAGCCGTACAATGGATCATCTACAAATTTATGTAAGAATGTATGTGGTATACAAAGTTTTAAGTGTTGCCGAAAAATATCCAAGCTATACTCATTTCAAAAAAAACTTTGGAGATATAAATTATACTTTCTGCACTATTCCCATTGAAAACAAGAAAATAACAGTATTACAACTTAGGGAGTTGGCCAAAGCTGTGAAACGCGATCCTTCCCATATTGGACTGAAATTAAGACAAGCACTGAATTTTATCAAGAAAGGTAAAGATTTGAAGGGGGGTGAATTAGCGGATAAAATTTCTTATAAACAATATGCGGAGTTATTGGGTATTGAGCCCAAAGGTATGACTGTTAAGAATCGTATGGAATGGTTACCCCCTGGAATTTTTAGATCAGAAATAAGTTTAAAAAATACAAAAACAGGAAAGCCTGTTCCCTTGAATCATCTAAGTAGTGGTGAACGACAATTTATCTATCTCACCAGTACTTTACTATATCATGCAATGAATTTGAGTACAATTCCTAAGAATGGTACGAGAGTCCGTTACAATAGATTGAATTTTATTCTTGATGAGGTTGAGATCTGTTTCCATCCGGAATATCAAAGATGTTTCGTGAAAAAAATGATAGACTTGTTTGTCAGAGTCGGTCTGAACAAAAGTTTTGATATAAATATCCTGATTACCACACATTCACCGTTCATATTGAGCGATATTCCTGTGGATAATATTTTATGCTTGAATAAAGGTTCGGTTAACAAGGATGCGTTGGAGCAAACATTTTGTTCTAATGTCTATGATTTGTTGAATAACCAATTTTTTATGACGCAATTTGTAGGCGATATGGCTGCTGAAAAACTGAATGACATAGTTAAAGAACTTGATTTATTATCGGAAAAATATGAAAATAGAGCTAAGCCTATTGATAAAAACACGATTCTACGTTTGCAGAAAAGTATCAATATGATAGGCGACAGATTTATAAAGATGAAACTTCTGGAGAAACTGGAATATCTGAAAAGAAAGGACAGTCTGGAAGTTGAGTATGAAATGCTAAAAAAGCAGATGCAGGTTGTAGAAGAAAAAATTAAAAAGAGACGATGATACCAATAGAATACGATGACTTGAAACTGAAAAAGTATAACGACTTTATAGATACTTTTCTAGTCTATATGGATAAATATCTCAACAATGGATATGTAGGTAGGCGTAACCGTTGGAAGGTTTCAGATGCAAAGGAATTCTATGATGAATTGAGTTCTGAACAAAAAACGAGATTTAATGATTCTGCTGATCGAGAATCCTGGTATAGTTTAGGAAATAATGATACTTTTCTGGCTGCCGACCTTCCCATGGATATTGATACTATCAATTTTTTTACTGAAGCTAAACGAGAATTGAAAACATGGGTTAATTTACGTCCTGATGGTATAAAAACATTATCAGATCGTATTGTGGCTGATTATGCAGGCTTCAATGACCATGATACCACTTTATATCGCATAACTTATAAAATGTTTGTTGATAAAGGATATAAAGATATGCTTCCCAAGGACAATCTAATTGAAGCTGCTGGTGCGGATGTCTGTCCTTATTGCAATCGGGTGTTCATTAAGAATATAGATGGTAATGATAAAAAGCAAGTTAAGGGGCAACTGGATCATTTTTATGATAAAGCACAATATCCTTATCTTGCCATATTAAAATACAATCTAATTCCTAGTTGCCCGTTTTGTAATGGACCTACAGGAAAACACTCAATAGACGCGGAAAAAGAAGGTTTGATTAGTCCATTTATGCTAAAAGATGTAGAAGCCATGAAGTTTCATGTGGATATAAAAGGCAGTGGTTTTGTAGATATGAATACATGTGCCGATGCTATATCTGTAAAGGTTACTTATAATAAGAATGAAATGGAAAATAATGCTAGAATTTTCCATTTAGAGGAACTGTATAACTCACATACTGATTATGCAGCTGAAATGTATTTTAGGAACCAGATGATACATTCAGAGGCTTATAGAAAATTTGTTTCGGACTTTAATCTTGATATTTCTTCTGAAGATTGGCATCGTATGATATTTGGTTTTTCTGATAAAGTGGAAGACATTTGTAAGAGACCCATTTCCAAGTTCTGTAAGGACATCTTGGAGGAATTTGAAAAATATACGTAATCTTCTGAAGAAGCGTATACTTTTCGAGTATTTTTGATGCCGGATATGGGGGAGTAATTGATCACTTTTATATTAAACATAAGATAGATTATATACATACGCTCCATAATAGTATGAGATAAGTATATGGTTCTTATTTATTCCTAGAATGTCCTACTTATATATAGGTAAAGCTATTGGGAAGTCTGTATTATTGTACACCATAATAGGATTTTGAGAATACTTATTTTTGTTACTTAATTCTTTATGAATTTCCGGAAATAAGTCACTGATAAAGGTAACTTTATTAGATTCAACTCCCATCTTAAGCGATTTATGTAGTAGCGAGTACAAAAATTGAAAACCGTATGCACTTTCATTTTCACTACATGAAAAACATATCGTCATGCCATCAGCAATTGTGGTAAAAGCATTATTGTATATGGATTTTGCTTCCGCTCTTGTTATTGGCCGACGGAATTTACCGCCATCTATAAAAGATGGAATAATTTTAGAGAGACTCTCTACTCTGCATCCTGAAATGGGTACTCTACAACTATCTACTAAAACTAATGTCTTTGAGGCCTTATAGTTAAATTGACCTGGATAAAATATTTCATCTTCACTAAATTGAAACAGTTGTTTTCCATCTTGAATTGCACCATGTCCCATAAAAACAAAGATTGCAATATCTACTGTTAGATTGTCTATTTCATCATTAAGTTTATTCAATGTATGTGTAGTGTTTGTTATTTGAATTATCTCGTTATTATCAAAAGCACCGCCTGTTATGCTTGCAAAATAGCGAGCAACCGACATACGAGTAGCACTGAATATATTATATTCTTGATCATCCTTGGAATAACCTTGGATAATAATAACTCTTCTTTCCTTCTTTTTAATGATAGCTTGACTCATTGACATGGATTTAAAACGTTTGCAAAAATACTGAAAGTCAGTGATAATGCCAAAAACATACATAAATATGAAAGTTCTTTTGTGGAATAATGTAAGATTTGCTTTTATCCCGGTAGAAACTTTTAGTGGTGTCCCCTCCTACCCTGAAGAAGAATGTGCCCGGATCTGCGGAGAATTGAACAAGATTATAGAGCTATGTTCTTTTAGGCCTAAAGCTGGTGATGTATATTATCATTCAGTAACATTTGACCGGGGGAAGTTTATCGTGATGGATAACCAGGCGGCTTTTGATGATTGCCCCTACCCTGCTTGTGCGGATCACGATAGTTGCCAGAAAGTATGTGACTTGATGAACCGGGTATTGGATGGAAAGTAATATTTTTCCGAGAGTAATAAAGCTATAAATTAATTTAAGATCACAATTTGTGATATCCAATCAATGCTATTATCATAATGGATGGACAATTAATAGTAATACAAAGTAAGATCTACGAGATCCGTGGTCAGAAAGTGATGTTTGACTTTGATCTGGCCGAAATGGGACGGAAACTAAACGTTTGAAGGAGTCTGTAAAACGAAATATTAAACGTTTCCCTTCTGACTTCATGTTTGAACTCACTAAAGAAGAGTTTGAGAGTTTGAGGTCGCAAATTGCGACCCCAAACAAAAGAGGTGGTACAAGGTATATGCCTTTACGGAGCCTGGAGTAGCAATGCTTTCATCGGTTCTGAATAGTGATGTCGCAATTGAGATTAATATCAATATAATGCGTGCATTTATAGCGGTTCGTCAGATGTTAGCAAATCCAGCTGTAGATCGGGTTGGCCAGCTGGAGAACTTGGTGAAGGAACTGAAGAACTATATTGAGGAAGTATTTGCTGATTATAACGATATAAACGATGATACCTGGAAGCAGCTGGAGCTAATCAACCAAACACTGGCCGAGTTACAAGTACAGAAGAATCAAGCAGAGAAGCCACGAAATACCATTGGATTCAGGAAATATTACGAATAAAGTGCTATTAAACATAGAAAACAATGTCAATATAATATTGACATATCGTTTTTTTTACTTATCTTTGTACCATAAAGAAATATCATATGACTGAAGAGGAAATCAAGAGTATATTTAGAGAGCTTCTAGCTAAACGTAATTGGTATTCTGGAACATCGTTAAATCGAGCCCAGGCATGGGAGATGAAAAGACGGTTTAATATTGATGAATTATCTACCGGTCGGATACTGGAAGTTCTTATGGAATGTGGATATGATGTCGAAGTAAAGAAAGGAAAAATAAAATGAGACAAAGAATTATTTTGCGGTTAGCAATAATAATAAAAATATAAACCATAAATTTACACACTTATGAGACAAGCATTGGATACAAAGTTAACTATAATTCAAAGTAAGATCTACGAAATCCAATTGGATTCAGAAAATAATGTGATATAAGGTACATATTTGTACTGCAAACCACAGAAACGAAACAAATTATTAATTAAATAGATTGTATAATGAAAATGAGAATTGAAAAAATGCTAGTGATGTCTCTATTGAGTCTCGCTATGTTCTCTTGCTCGAAAGATGATGGAGTTATTGACCTACCTGTTACCCCTCCTACTCCTGATCCGGAACAACCGATTGATCCCCCAGCGGAAGACGTATTATTCGGTATTAATCCTGTCATTGCGGGTATTGTGCCTGTAACCAGGGGGATCATAACCAACTTCACGGATAACGACCGGATAGGTCTGTTCCTGACAGATGGTGAATTAGGTCTGAATTACCAGAAGAATGCTGAAGCGGCCAATGTACCAGCCATGTACCAGCAGGGATCCTGGAAGGTAGAGAAAGACCTAGTACTTTCGGAAGAAGGCACGGTCTTTGCTTACTATCCCTATAATAGTAAAGTTACTGATGGTACAGTTGTACCTTTGGAGATTGAATCACAGACAGACTATCTCTATGCTACTCCCGCAGTTGTTGATGAGAAGAATCCCATCGCCCAGATTGGCATGAAACATGCTTTATCTTTGATCTCTGTCCGTATCCGGAAGAATGACTACCAGCATGCAGGAAAGCTCACTAAAGTTGAAGTGCTCGATGTCCAGCAAAATGGTACCATGAATATTGCCACCGGTGCGGTCACAAAGACAGGTCCTACAGCAATCTACTCTGTCAATCGTGATCTAGTTTTGGATGATAATGATTTGGCCAAGACACAGATGATAATGCTTCCTACTGTCATTGCTGAAGCTGGTAATATCCGCTTCCAGATAACTGTTGATGATAAGTACTACATTTGGGAAGTGCCGAAGTCTCATATTTGGGAAGCCGGTATGGAATATACGTACACGCTTAATTTGAGTAAAACTGCTGAAGAGCTTCCAGATCTGGAACTCGATGTCGATTACTGGACCCAATACAGTAAGGATGATAATATCCAGATAGAAGACCATACGCAGCCCGGTTCTGCATACTATAGAGTTGTTGATGTTGAAATGGGACGTACATCCTATGGCCGTACCGTTGTACAAGGTGAATCTTACATTTTCACAGGTGTCGTTAATGATCGTAAGGATGGCTTTAAAGGCCGGGTTAAATACTCTCTATGGCAAGGTGACAAGATGGTTGAGCAATTCCCATCCTATTATTTCGAGTGCAAGTATTTTATGACGCTTTGCATTCCGTGCTACATAACAGCTGCTCCCGGAACCTATCGTTTGAAGATGTTATTGAAAGAAGAGGGCTCTAACACTTGGATTTTACCGTCTGATCGTTATTCTGAAGAATGTGACTGGATGTTCACAGTAAAGGCTGATAATAATCTTCCATCTTTACGATCAATTAACTTAGAAGGGTTTACTGCATCAAATAATACTATACAAAGTGTTAAACTCAATCAACCATTTAATATGGAATTTGCTTTGACTAACCGTGCAGCAGTACCTTTAAAAGGAGAAATTAAAGCTGTATGGCACCGTTCTTTTACAGGAGAATTCGACTTAATATCTAATAATGATGGAAATGCATGGGAAGACGAAATAGGTCGGATGCCGATTAATATTCTGTCTTCAACGAAAGAATACAAGGACAAGTTACCTTGCAGAATTACATTAAACAGAACTTATTCTAATAAATGCTGTCCCCGTATATCGCTTTACTATAAAGCAGAAGATTCTAATACTTGGTCTTTGATGCGTAGTGATTCTGATTCGGAATTACAGCGTTGGAAAGGCGTAGACGCAGACAAGATCATAATGGGTAGTAATGACGAACCTGAAAAATCTTGGTTTTGCAAAGGTGGACTTAACTACCAATATGTGGAATTGGAATAGATAATATCCTCTCCCCTATCGTAAATTTTCATGCTCTCTGATTTTAATTGGGTTTAGTTTTTCTAGTCCAAGTCAATTTCGGATTTCCTCCAGTGAATGGACAAATGTAAATATAGTTCTATGATTCGATGTTTTCTTAATGAATGGACGTATAAAATCTTGAAATATTTTGAGTTTTTAGCACGTTTTTCCGAAAGTAATACTATCTTTGTGCCGGAAAGGTGTTCTAATTGCCTGATAAAGAGGTATAAAACAGTTTAAAAAAACGTTCGTTTTAATGAACGCAAAAGTCTAAAAAACTTTTAAAGGAGCAAAAAAAAAGCTGTTAAATAAATCAAAACTTGTATTTTTCCCATAGTTCATATTGTTTTATGGTATATCCTGCTGCTGATAGATACTCTCTAATATACTCTTCTGAAATATTTTCGCCATGTATAAATTTAGCTTTATCATTTTTAGCACTAAAATAGGAACGAGATGAATATTGATGCCATTTCCTATTCTTAATTAATTCACTAAAGCATTCTTTTAGTGTTTTATCTGCTGGGTTCCAGAGTTCTATTTGAACACAGATCCATCCTGCTACAGATAAATAATCACGCATTCGTTCTTCAGGTAATTTTTTTCCTTTTAAAAATTTTGCTTTGTCATTTTTAGCTTGGATAGGAGATCTCAATGAGTGTTCATACCATTTATTTCTCATTATTAGTTCTCTAAAAGCTTCTTCTAAAGTTTTACTCATTCTTTTATCGTTTATAAATTGATCACTAATCAATAAATTGCATAACATATATATAATGTATATATTTCATATATATAATGTATATATCAAATTAATGCAGTATATTTGCTAAATAATTACGAGAATGCAAATATAGTTTTTAATTTTAAGTCAATAATAATATGACCAAAACAAATACTTTAGAGAGTAAAAGGAAGCTAATAGATCTTCCAGTAGATGTTATGTCCACTCTATCTGATATTGCAAAAGGTAGACGTATGTCACTGAAATCTTATATTGAGAGCTTGGCAATTGCAGCAGCTAAGGAGATGAGTCATTCAGAGAAGGATGCTTCGACCTTGAATGGTATGAGTTCTAATAAAGTTGAAAAATAAAAGTGTATGACAAAAGAATTAAGTCGTTATCCGAGAGCATTAAGTGAAAATGTCAACTCGGAATTAATTAATAGATTGTATGAATCAGGAGGGAGTCTATCTATTGATTTGATTGTCTATTTAGCAAACTATCAAATGAAAAACTTGTTTGGAGAGAATTGGTTTTCTATAGCTGATTTTTGTGAAAAAATGGGATATGATCGAACTAAACTACAGCGCAAACTATCTAATGATCAACTTCGGCTCATTTTTGGAGCACGCTCTCCTCAATATGTTACTACAGATATTAATGGCAATGAAATAAAACATCCAATTGAAACGGTATTTGAGGCAGCACTTTACCGTTTAGGAATAGAAAACTTAGGATTTCCGACCCAAAAAGATGGAAAAACATCTTATCATTTTGTCCAAATATTAACTAGATTTGATATTCAAACAGATTTTACTACAAAAAAAGGCACTAAACGACTTTATAGTGCGACTTTAAATGATTTGATTAAAGATTCACTATTCACACGATATAATTTAACGGATTTAAATGATTACAGAAAACTTCCAGATAGAAAAGGTTATAGATATTTCTATTTAAATTTATCTCGCATGGTTTATTTGATTAGATATAAAGTAATTCAAGGACAAGCTCCTTATTATACTACTACTGTTGATCAGTTAGCTAAAATCTTTAGAATAAATGTGACTGATAATAATAATAGAAAAATGAAAGTCGCATCTATTCTTGACAGTATAAATAAATATTTGGATGTTACCAAATTCCAATATGAATTTGTAAAAGGGGTAAATGAACGATGGGCTTATACAGTACAATTTCATTTTCCTGACGAAACCCTAGCTTATTTTGACCAAAAATTTACTGCTGTTTTTACTGATAAATTTTATTCTGAATTACAGCGAGTTTTTGTCAAAACATATTTTCCGCACCTAGATTACAAGGGAGTCGATTTGAAGGTTGCCGAAATCAAAGCAGATACAGAACAATACCAAGAGTTCGTAAATTGGGCTCATTCTGACCAATCAGAAGAATTGATTGAACTGAAAAAAACTATATATAGAAGTACATTCATGGATGTTTTCAAGCAAGCACCAGAGGCATTAGGACTTGAACTTTTTAATTTTGATCTAAAAATATAGTATTAAATCGTTTTTGGGAAATCAGCTGTGTAAAAGTGTAGGGAGTTGAACATTTAGCTGTGTAAAAGTGTAGGACTTATGTGGTCTTGAAATTTGAATACCATATTTAGCTGTGTAAAAGTGTAGGGAATACGAATGATAATTTTAGTATTTCAGTATATACGGCTAGCTGTGTATAAGTATAGGGAATAGATCACTTTTTACTTGAAATAGCCCATCGTAGCTGTGTATAAGTATAGGGAAATCTCCTTTCAGCTGTGTAAAAACGTAGGGAATTACTCTTTCAGCTGTGTATAAGTGTAGGGTTTATATGAATTTGTATTGAAAACGATAAGATTAGCTGTGTAAAAACGTAGGGAATGTGACCGCAGCTGTGTATAAGTGTAGGGTTAGCAAGAGTATATTTAATAATTTAAACCACTGAAAATCAAAGCAATAGCAGGTGCGTTTAGTATTTTAGCTGTGTAAAAGCGTAGGACATATTCTTAATCTACCTAAAATCCTAAAGACTCTATATAATAATACTCTTGATAATGGCTTCCCCCCCATTCATCCCCCAAAGGGGGAACAAATCTCTTGAAATCATCTACGTACTTTCGGAAAAATCTATGGGACTGACAAATTGTCATGGTCTATTTTTAATATTAAATCCATTTCCCCTTGAAAATGAAACTCTTTTTAAGCTAATAAGTTATCAGGCTAATTTAATATACCACCGATACAGATTTGAATGGTAATTTAGCTGTATCAAATATTCGTAAACCAGAATGTTCCAGTCTCGATTCCAAACCCTTGAGAACGCATCCCGGTTCAACCAGACTGGGAAGGAACGCCGCCATGCTGAAAGTACAGCTGCTAGCTGTTGATGATACCACACTCTTTCACCTGAAAAAGAAAAGACGCCCTGCTGCGTTTCAAACTGGTGAATGATTTCCAGGAAAGGACATCACTTATCATCACAGCAAACAAGGCGCTAGTACAGTGGCTGGAACCTTTGGAGGATGAAGAACAGAAATAGGGACTAATGTCTGTGAACTACAATCATTATAGTCGAAAGATAAAGTGACGGAAAGAATTATTTGTGCGATGAACGGATAATTTCACCCATTTTGATGATAGCACGTTGTGTCTGATATACTGAATTCTCCTTCCATTTGGCATTTCTAAGAGTATTATATTTCACCCCGATCTGCTGGGACGTGAACACTGTATAGATAGCGGCTATTGATCCAAAATAGCGATCTATCTTTTCGAATATTAAGTGCACATGAATTACTTTTTCCATATTTCATTTTTCGTTTTGAGAAATGCAAAAATAGTGCATATATTAATTATATGCAAGTTTTAAAATTATTATACGGTAATGATGTAGTGTAATTCAATCTTCAAGTTTGATGGGCCTGGATTATGTTTCATTCCAATCGAAACTATCAGATCCTTCTAATTGACTAATGAACTGATGGATTAAATAAAGACATTAATTTTAGGATTCGCCTAGACGATTCATGAGTATAGTTGAATACTACTGATCGTATCGTTTATGTAGGCTTAATTAAAACAAAATTGAGATTAATGAGATTCTTCTATTAAGAAATAGAAAAGTGTGTGTATTGAGCTTTAAATGGCAATTTGGTGTAAGTTTAATTGTTTAATAAATATGCCACACTTTATGAAGTCCTTTTGTATATTCCATATTTCACTACTTATTCGATATAGTAGGTAAATAGAACCAGTAGTGAAAATATGAAGATAGGGGAAATACCCCCTACCCTACCCTATTATTTTTATTTTTGATGAAATCTTCTTCAAACTCGTCAATAGCTTCTCTGTTTTCTTCAAAGAATGATTCGATGATATTGCCTAACATTTCGACTATTCCTATTCCAGTCATGCCCGATAACGTTCTTAATTCAGCATGATATTTTCTAGGTATTTTTGCTGTTTCTGAATCTTGTTTCTCTCGTTTACTTAAAAGAAGATCTAAGCCTTTTTTGGAACTTTTCCGCACTTTTTTGGGGGGTGTTTGGATTGGAGCTTCTTGCTTTACTTTCTCTTCGGATACGAATTCCGGATCTGATACTATTGGAACAGCATCAACAACTGTTTTTATTTGTTGTACTGATTCTCCTATTTGTTCGCCAGCTTTTAATAAGTTATTTAATGCTGGACTTTTTCCTTTTGCACCCATATTTTTAGTTGTTTGATTTTATATATTCTGTAATAATACTTAATACTTCTTCTCCAAATTCATCACATCCATTGTCATAGTCGGTCATAATAGTTGTCATGTTCCGTTGAAAATTAACTCTTTGTTCTTTCAAATAATTATTCATCATTTTAAAGGGTATTTGATCTTGAGAAGCTAATAATTCTTTAAATTCCAACATATTAGGAACAACTCTATTCAATAATCCTCTAACTATAGTTTTAAATCCATTTTTTTCCCTGGCAGATAAAATATTAAGTTTATAAAAATTATAGAAAGATAAAGTTGCTTGTATATCAACTTGACTAGGCGAGAATGGAATAATTAAAATATCCATCATCATTAAAGTCTGAACTACGCCCGGTTGTTTTAAGTTTCCAGGGAAGTCTACTAGGATAATATCAAATTGTTCTCGAAGAAAATCCATTTGCTCGATAAATTCTGTAGAGGAAATGGACATTATATCATATTCTTCATTAATGTTTTCAGATTGCGTTTTTTCAACTTCACGCATTTTTCCGATAGTATTTTGTGCGTCGTCTATATCTACCACCCCAATTGTAAGCCCTGTGTTTTTTGCAGTAGCATGTATATATCCAGCAAATAATGCGGTGATTGTAGATTTGCCTACCCCGCCTTTGGTGTTTTCAAAAGTAAGAAACACTCCAGGTAATATCTTTCCCATAATTAATCTTTTAATTTATTCGTTTCAAAAATAGGAAATATATTAATTAGATATATAATATCGACTTTAAATTTATAATAAATTAAAGGTATAAGGATATAATTAGAAAAATAATAGCATTAATAAAATAAAGATAGTACAAATGTATAAATAATATATTGCAAAAATAATAAAAAGTAGAATAGTATTAATAAATAAAAGATAAAAGAAGATAGAAATAAAATATAGAAAAGTAGAAAAATAGAATTCTATAATAAAAGAAAAAGTTACAAGTAACTATAAAACGAGTAACAAGTAACTTTAGAATAAGTAACAAGTTGTAAAATTGCAAAGTTGTAAAGTAACGAAGTGTGTAGTTCCATATATTAAGTCCATTTTTGAAAAAAAATGGGCGGGAGAATTAAAGCTAAGAAATTTTAAGTATCTTTGTAAAAGCAAGGTGTGTTTTTGTAGCTACAAAAACCACTTGCAACAGCCGAGCTGTCGAATTGATATTCGTTTCACTCACATACAATTAAAATAACAATTATAATAATATATGAAGGAAAATAGAACAATAATACTTAGAGCACGATTATCAAAAAGTGAAAAGGAACTGATAGACAAACGTGCTAAAGCATTGGGTATTTCTCTTTCTGCCTTTTTAAGGAAATCACTTTTAGGTGAACAAATTGTTTCAAAAACTGATGTTCAAACTGTTTTTGAGCTAAAGAAAATAGGCGTTAATATAAATCAATTAGCCAGACATTTAAATACATTACCAGTAGAAGAAGAAATACGTAATTCTCTTTTTAGTATTAATAATTACATACGTGAATTAAAACAGATTACTGATAGTTTGAAATGATAGCGGAGATATTTAAACCATTTCAAGAAGTCGAGCTAACTCATAAGATTACTTATCACCTAGATAAGATAGAGAGTGGAGTTGCAAGAGAATTGTTTAATTCTTGTGGTGACACCTTACTTGATATGCAAAATACTATGCAGCTTGTTGCTAGTATGAATGATCGAGTGAAGTTTCCTTATATAGAATTTGTACTTAGTAGTCCTGTTGGTGAAGAACTAACAGATGCCAAATTTATACAAATAGCGAATGAGTATATGAAGGAAATGGGATATAGTGAATCTTGCTATTCAATAATAAAACACGATGATAAGGATAATAAACATGTTCATGTTTTAGCGACAACTATTGACTTAAATGGGCTTCGAATTAATGATAGCATGAGTAAAATTCATTCAGGAAATGTTATGAGAAAGCTCGAAAAAGAACATGGTATTGAGGTTATGGAGAAGGGAAAATCTATCAATAGTAAATCTCTAGGTGAATCTCAATATCGGCAATATTTTTTTGATAAAGCTCTCCATAAGGCATTACGTAGTCACAATGCAAATGAACGTGTCTCAAAATTATTAATGCAATCTGACACTTATAAACTAATGAGTCAAGAACTGTCAAAGCAATATACAAATACTGAATGGAAAGTAATATTAGGTGATGATATATATAGCAAATTGTTAGAGGTATTATCAGATAGTAAGTTTTTTAATCCTCTTTTTAAAGACGAATTGCTGGAAGTGATGGACCGATTATATCCTATATGTAAAAATGTAGGAGAGTTTCGAGATAAAATGCAAAATGAAAATTATTATATGAGGCTTGTTTCTGATAAAGGTAAATCTTGCTATGTATATGGTATTCCAGAAAGAAGTTTTTATGTGAAGGATACAGCACTACCTGAAAAATATAGGTATGGAAAAATATCGTTTGATGGTCACCAAATGGCTCCTGATGAACAAAAGCATTTTTTATATATTAATATTTTTCATGTATTAAATGCTTCTTCCAATTATGATGATTTTAAAACACGGATAGCAGAAACAGGAATCAATATGGTTGAACACACTAACAAATCAGGTGTTTACGGATTATCCTTTTCTGTCTGTAATATTGATAAATCGGAAGTATTTAAGAGTTCTGATATTTCTAAGCGTTTAACATATAATAATATTCAGTTATATTTCCAGAAAGAAAGTCTTCAGGAAGTGCCGGTGCCTGAAGATAAAGATACATCGAAACAAGATCTTCAGGAAGAATCTAAAAGTAAGGAGTTAAATACAGTAATGAATACTCCAATTGATCCAGTTATTGTATGTTATATTAATACGAGAAAAGAGTGGGAGAGAGAACTAGCTTATATGTCTCCAGGTTCTTCTATGATGTTTTCATCTATTCCATTAGATATGGGATCGGAAAAAAGACATAGCAAACAGGAAGATGAGCTTCCATTAAAAAAGAAAAAGAAAAGGAAAAATAAAGGATTATCAATATAAAGATATATATTATGAACTATAGAGAAGTATTGTTTCCGTATCAGCCTCTTGAACCAGGTGATTTTATGTATCGGTATGATATTAATAATAGGGGATATATTATATATTCTCCTGAAAAAAATAAAATATCTTGTTTGGAATTGTATGATTTTACAGATATTTCTCCTTTTCAATTAGCTGTGTCAATACAGAGAGTAAGGATTGAAACTCCAGAACAAAATGAATTTGTATTCGATAAAGTGTGTTCCAAAGAGGATTTACTTAGATATCTATTTGATATTGTTGCGGATAAAACTAAATATAGAAAGTTAAGGGGAGTTTCAAATTTTGAAGCTTATCTTCTTTATCATCTGAAACAGCCAGATAAGGTGAGAAATATATATCAATTTAATCCGGCTAATAATGATTATCAATTAGTATTTGATAATGATGTGTGTATTGCCTCAATATTTGATGAGTATATAACCAATACAATAAACGTTTGTTGGAATCCGGTAACATTTAGATATTTTGAAGAGCAAGATGGTGATCAGCATACTTCATACCTATTATCATCCTCTAATCCAATGCTCTGCGAATATATCTGTAAGAAGGCAGAAGAACGAAAAGCATGCATTGATTTGTACGGATATGATTTTGATTCTCTTATGTTTTTCTCATATTTTATAAAGAATAAGGGTATGGACAAAGGAATATCTGTTTTTTCCGATAGTAAAAAGATAACTGTAGTAATGAAAAATTGGTATCCAACCACATTAGTGAAGTTTATATCGAAAATTCAAAAAATATATAATATAAAAGTTCGGGAAATATATGGAGGAGAAGCTGATAGAAATATAACTACTTTTCAACTTATTTCTATAGCTCGTGGCCTCTCATTTATAGTTTTTTCTAATGATAACATAGCAATTGAAATTTTCCAAAGAGAGGTAATTAATGAATATAAGCTCAATGAAATTAGCCTAAAAGAAATATGATATTAAACTTAATCTTGAGAGCTGTTGATACCTTGATAAGATAGAAAGTGCAAAAATGAGGGTTCAAAAGAATCCCTCATTTTTTTTATAGACTTATATCAGTCCTTTTAATATCTTGACTTTTACTGAATTCTCTTGTAGAATCAGCAACTTGGTCCTCTTTTAAATCTAGGTTTTCTTTAAAATCAATTTTAAAAATTTTTTGTATAGTCACTTTAGATTCTTCAGAATACATAGGTTCGAGCATTGTTAACATTTGAATAGGGGGTATATAACCTGACATATTTAATTCCACAAATTTATTATACTCATTGTTAATTACAGCTGTGACAAATTCTTTGTCCATGGCTGAAAATATGCAAGCATTAAGATCTTCGTTCCAATCTTTAAGAATAGGTAGTGAAATATTAGGTAATTTAAGAGCTGTTTCTTTAAGTTCCTCTAATGAAAGATGTTCTAATTCTATTATTTTTTTTTCTTTCAAATATGTATCTAATTTTATGGCATATTTATAACCATTAAGATCATTATCAAAAATGTACATTAGCTGATTGGTAATATCGGTAATATTATTATGTGATAGAAGAAAATCTATAAGTTCTATTTGCCCCTGTGTAATATTTCCTTCAGTACTAACATATACTACGTTTTTGTTTGAATTCAATAGTTTCATTTGGTAATGTGAAACATTATCAATCATACTTTCTCCAATTAGAATAAGATCTATAGGACGTGATTGATCATAATTTGATACAGCTAAGCTGCCGTATTTATTTCCTATTATTCCTTTAAATGAATTGCCATTTTCATAATATCCTCTTTGTGATATTCCTTGAAAACCACTTGCATTTTGCATTATTACACAAGTGTTGTAGTAATCTTTTCTAAGCATTTTGTATTTTCTTGAAAAGAATACATCTTTAAATACGGGGGATTCAAGTGTTTCAGATTTAATGCCTCTTTTTCCTAAAAAATCTCCAGAGTACGTCTTTAATTCATTCCGAAGTATACTTAACTGACTTTTATCTAAACTAGCATCTGTGACTTTTGTTGTACTATTGTTAGTTGTTATAATTTCATGGTTGTTTAGGAAATTTTGAAGTGCTTCTCCAACTTGACGAAGAGAAGGCATTTTTCCTGTTTGTTCATAAAGTTGTTTTTGCATGAAATCTAAGCAAGTTTTTCCTTTATCAGTACCATGCAAATCCCAATAGGTTTGATGCCCTTGTTGATTTTTCTTGATAATATATACATCTGTACCATTTGTCATCTTGACCGCAGCATTAGAAGTACCAGGTGCAAAACTCCATCCAAAATGAAGAAATAAATCAGGCAAAGATATTTCAGTTTTTAATTTATTGAAGTCTACTTTCATTATATTAAATTTTAAGACTGTTTACTTTAGGGTTTTCTGTTTATTATTCATAGAATAAAACTACAACAGTATTATCATGTCCGTTTCTATGAATTGGTGTATACATTTTATTTATGGTCTTCGAATTTTCATCAAAGATATGAATAAAACAGATAATCACAAAAGCACTTATTGTAACCAATAAGGCTTATTAAATTTTTAAGGATACTGTTATTGCATTTGACCTCCTTTTTATGTGTACTTCTAATAATAAAATGATAATAGTATAAATTTGAGTATCTACACTGATGAGATGCTCTTTTGGAATCTATATTTCTCACCTATCTTGTTTCCTTTCTTAAATGCTCCGGGGTGTCCCTTTCGTTTACTTTCGGCCTGTGCAGTGAGCCGGTTTAGATTATATATTTTCTTTAGCCAAACAGGATCTTTAGCTAATCCTAATTCTCTAGCTTTGCGTACCAATGTTCGTGATGATACACCGACTAGTTCTGCCAACTCTTCATTTCTTGTAGTAGAGAAATACCGTTGTAATAAACTTAGCATATTTCCAGACCACAGAATACTAGTACTATATCCATTGTGTTCAACAAGTCTATCTTTTGTCTTATGCAAGAAACGGCCATCAGGTACTTTACGCTTTAGAGCATATTTTAGTCTTTTTTCTTTGCGAATACATTCTTTGCAATGTGAACTGTATCCGGATGCACATTTATAAAAATCGTGTAACCAAAGATTTTGTCTACACATAGGACAATTTTTTTTTCTACGTTGTATCATTATTATTTTGTTAAATATAAAATAAAATTGGCTGGTTCAATGCCATGTTTGGATAATGATGACTGTCTACATCTATCAAGCCTATATGTCTTTTACAGTTATTTCCCATCTTTGTATTCTTGATGCTGCTTTAGATATTTTTGTCGATAACGTTCATTGCAATCTTCTGGACGAACCATGAGGATTAATTTGTCCCCTATTTGGAGAGGAACTTTTTCATTCTTTTTTTGCTGATTATAGTGCTCAATCATTTTTTTTATTTCTGTTTTATCAGAAATATTTAAGTCAATTTTAGCGGCTTTTTTTAATAAACTTTTTCGTTTCATACATTAGCTATTTATGATTCAACATTTACTATTTTATAATTCATTGTGAAAGTACTGTAAACAGAGTTTTTCTTGTAAGATTTTTATATATATTTACAACTGTGTGATTTTATATATCTATTTATATCTTCTATACATTGTTGTTTATTAAAATATCAATCCTTTCTAAGTATGAATATTTCATTTATTTCTAATTGTAATCCCTTGAAGTTTTAAATATTTATATAATGTTGCTTTCGAAACACCAACTATGATACAGACATCATTTATAGTTCTGTCCTTCAATTGTAAATATTTGTTATATTCAATAACAGCAAGTTTTGCTTTTAATAAGGCCGTCTTAGATAAACCACACGGTCTTCCTCCGACACGTCCTCTTTCCCTTGCTGCTTCCAGCCCTGCATTAGTTCTTTCGATAGTAAATTCCCTCTCAAGTTCTGCTAACGAGGCAAATATACCAAAGTAACATCTTCCGATTGGAGTATTGGTATTAATCCCATCTTTGAGTGATCTAAAATCGACTTCTTTTTTATGAAGAGAATCTACTATAAACACTAAATCCCTTAAAGATCGTCCTAGTCTATCTAATTTCCATATAACTAGAATGTCCCCCTTTTTAAGAATACTAAGTAACTTTTCAAGTTCAGGCCTTTTTTTTACTCCCGATATCTTTTCTTCAAAAATATAGTCAACACCATAATTTCTTAATGCGTCCAATTGCAAGTCTAAGTTCTGATTTGGACGCGATACACGAGCATATCCGTATTTCATTTGTGTTTTTCGGACAAATGTAATGCTTCTATTTTTTTTGTCAGTTATCATAGTAATATAGTTCATTAAAACGAACGTTTTTTTAAACTATGCCTATGAATATTAAGAAAATGACATTTATCTTGGTTATGTGTGGTTGTATGCATGGCCTTTATGCGCAAAGACATTATGCTGGTGTATCTGCTTTGGAGCTAAATTACGGACAGAATATTTTTGGAAGCAATAATCACAATGCGAGTTTATCATTCTCGAAGTACCGTAACAGGACTACATTTTGGAAGATAGGATTAAACTACTTCGAAAAGTCTTTTGATTATAGGTATGAAGATCTTTCTCTTGAGGTTCCTGAAGTCAGAACAGTCGGTAGGATAGCTAGAGATTATTATGTGGATGCTGTCTATTATAAGACAGTAGCAACCAACCTTTCTTCTTTGTATTTAAACCTCGGTTTTGGTCTTTTTACTGGTGTAGAAGCCTATAAAGAAGAAAATAATGAATATGAATATTTAGTTGGGCCTAAAATCGAAGCCGAGCTGGAATATTTTGTTGCGAGTAGGGTAGCTTTTGTTGGACGTGTGAAGCAATATTGGAATCCATTCTCTAAGAGTCCATGGAATACTGTGTGGAATGTGGGTATTAAAGTTCTATTGTACTAATTATGTTACCACTGTTAACTGATATAAGTGGGTTAATTGCACTATTTAAAGACACAGGAGCGATGTTTATTGCTGTTGGTTTTGCTTGTGCTGGAATGGCTGTCGTGAAAAAGGTCGTAACTAACCACGAACGTTGCAAGGAAGCTATTATTACTTATGTCGTTGCTTTAGTCATATTTTACTTGGTTTGGGAACTTCTATAGATGATGGAGCTAGTAGATATATTAATAATCCTATCGGTAATGGCCGTAGCTTTTATTATAGGGAGAATATCTAAAGGTCCAATATGTACCGATAAAAAGGAAGAGGTTGAAGTAGCTCCACAAGATATATGTTTTCCGCAAATAACAGTAGTATTTCAGCAAGATATAGATGATGATGAAGATCTATGCAAAGAGATTGCTGATATGTATTTGTCCAATAGAGCTTTCTATTACTCTGGCAAAGGTCCATCGCAAGAGCTTTCTGTACTTTCGGAAAAAGAGATGGATGTATACGTACATTTTAATAACGTAGAATTCAGTAAGTTACAAAAAATAGAAGTTTAATTTAATCTTGAAATTATGTTGCAGAGATTTAGGAAGTTATCGTTCATGGTCATTCATAAGCGAGTATTAATGATCCTGGGATTGGTCTTATTGACTAGTATCCTTTTTCCGATAGTAGCCAATGCCGATGGAGGGCTGAAGATTAGTTCTTTGTCTGAAGTGGAAGAGAAGGCAAAAGAAGGTTCTGATACTATTGTGAATATTGGAAAATATATATTGGGAGCTGTGCTTATCGTTACACTGGTATATGTGATATACGCAGTTTCATCAAATCAACCACATGCCAAAGAAATGGCTTTTGGTTGGATTATAGCAGTTATTATCATTATGGTTGCTTTCTTGATTGTATAATGAGGACGCTACGTAAGATTAATAAACCTATAAAGTTTTTCGGCCTGACCTCCATTCAATTTGGGGTGATAATGCTATTTTATGCCTTAGTGATAATAATATGCGTGTTTGCACACCTTCATCCTTTGATAGTTGTGACTATTATTTCTATTATGGCATTTATCTCTGGTATGTTATTTAAGAATTTGTCGAAGGAACATAAAGCCGGTAATCCGGACTACTTGACCAGTCTTTCCGTGAAGTCAGTTACTCCATCGAAAATAGTGGATAAACGCAAGGTCTTTAATTTTATAATGAAGAAAAAATGATCGGAACAATTATAGTATATGCATTACTCTTATGTGGGTTAATATTGATTATTGCCATGTTGTATATGCGTCCTTCCCAGGTTCAGTTATCTGATAAGGCAGTGGATTTGAGCAAAGTTATGCCAATTCAGACAATAACTGATGGTGTTATCGTCAATGGCAATGGAGACCTGACTATAGGATATCGGTTATTTCTTCCGGAAGTATTCACTCTTTCTGAAGAAACGGCTAAAGGTATTCAAGATCGTATTGATGGGCTTTTGAAAATGTTGCCGTCCGGGACTATTTTACACCAACAATGTTATTATTGTGTTTCAAATTATGAGAATGATGAGTATTCAACAAATCCCTTGAAGGTTGCAAACTTGGGATACTTTGATGGAAAGCAAACACTTCTTAGCTATACAAATCTCTATATAACATTCACTGCCTCTGAAAAACGGAGTATTAGACGGAATGCAACAAATAATTCTTTGTTACGCAAGTTTGATTATCCTTTTAAGCAACCTTTTAAGAAGTTTGAGTCTAAAATGGAAGAATTGGAGCCTTGTATTCTGAATTTTGAAAATGGATTATCAGCGATCTCGGAATTCAGTATTAAGCGTATGGATAGTAATGAACTTAATAATGCTGTTTATGACTATTTAAATCTGTCTTATGCTACACCGGTTGACGATGCAACAACTAAATCCTTGAATCCTTTATTAGTGACTAAGGGTGAAGATATGCAAGTTGGAAAACAATATTTGGCTATGATATCTCTAGCAATGGAAGGCGAGCATATTTATGAGTTATCTGTGCCGAATACAGGAAAATCACGTTCTTATGGTTCTTGCATAGAACTTCCAGAAAATATCAAAAGTAAGTGTTCTATGATCTATCCGGTAGGTCTTGGTTTGCCTTTTGATCATATTGTGAATGTAGTAATTGAAATTACAGATACGGATTCTACTATTAGGGCTATTAATTCGGAAAAGCAAAGTTTGAATTATGTAGCCAATTTCTACCCTCCAGCTAAAGATGCACAAAAAGAACAGGACCTGTTTTGTGAGACTATTACAGAAATGGATTATCAAACGGCCTATACTGCTTTTAATGTGATTGTTAATGACACTGATAGGTCTGCTTTGATGCGTAAAATTTCTTTAGTTCAACAGGGTTTTTCATTTATGAATAGGAGTTCATGTTATATTGAGAATGCCGAATTATGCAATTTGTTTTTTTCAAATATACCAGGTAATGCCCGTGCTAACTATCGAGGATTTATCAACACAACCAAACAAGCAATATGTTATCTGCAAAAGGATAGCATTTATATGTCTTCTTTATCTGGACATTTGTATTGTGACCGTTTTGGAAATCCTTGTAAAATAGACATGTGGTATTATTCGAAACTGAATAATAAAAATAAGATAGTTATCGGTCCATCGGGTTCTGGTAAGTCATTCTGGTTGAATAATTACATATTACAATCTTATGAGTTATCTCATGATGTGATGATAGTTGATATTGGTGGTTCTTATCGTTCGATGATAGAACTAAACCGTGGTAAATATTTCGATTCAACAGATCAAAGCAAATTTGCTTTTAATCCATTTTTGTGTGATCGTGATAAGAATGGCAAATATCTCTATAAGGATAATTCTGATAAGGAAGGTGCGGAGGATCTTATTAAAACCATAGCAGCTGTAATATCCTATATTTGGAAACAAAGGGAGAATATGACTCCTACGGAGGCTGCAATTCTTAGGAAGTCAATCATTGAATTTTATGAATATGTCAACAACTCTTCTCTGTATGGATCTTCAGAGAGAATTTTCCCGAATTTGATTCAGTACAGGAAGTATCTCCGGGATGTATTTAGCAAGAAGATGAAAGATTTTGAGGCGAAAAAGTTTGAGGTTGAAGAGCTTGTACTTTTGCTGGAACCATATACAGAAGGAGAGTTGTCCTATCTGTTAAATGCAACGGAAAATGTGGATATTGTTAATGATAAGCTGATAGCATTTGATATGGAAAGTGCGTCTAAGAAGGACTATTTTCCACTAGTTGTAATCATTACTCTGCAAATGGTTGTGGATAAGATAAAAAAAAGGCAGGGAGTTAAAAAGGAACTTATTATTGATGAAGCATTAGACTTTTTGCAAGATGAAAAATTCGGTGATTTTATAGCCTACTTATATCGTACTTTCCGTAAGAAAGAAGGGGCAATAACCATAGCAGCACAGAACGTCTTGTTTTTGAAGAACTGCCCTGCTTCAATAAAAGATTCTATAACTATAAACTGTGACACGAAGGTTATTCTTGATCATTCCCAGTATCGAAGTGAACTGCCTAACCTCCGTGACATGCTTTCTTTATCTGAAGATCAACTTACTCTGATTGAATCGTTGCAAAATGCAGAGGATGATAAGTGGAGAGAATTTTTTATAAAAATGAGTAATGACACATTCGTGTTCAGAAATGAAGTATCTCCATTCGCTGCGGTAGCGTTCGACTCCCGACAGGCGACTGTGGTAAGGATTAAACAGCTCTTTGAAGAGACAGGATCCATAAATTCAGCTATCAACAGATATTTAGAAGAAAAGAAAAAATAGTATGACCATGAAAAATGACTATAAGATTTTTAATAATCCTGAATTCGGAGATATCCGGGTTTTAAATATTGAAGGTAATACATGGTTCGTTGCAAAAGATGTTTGTGATGTTCTTTCGATTGTAAATCATAAAGATGCGATATCCTCTTTGGATGAAGATGAAAAGGGGGTCGCTAGTATCTACCCCCTTTCCAAAACCCAAAGAGGGGGCGGTTTACAGAAAACAAATATCATAAATGAGTCAGGATTATATACGCTTATTTTTCAGTCAAGAAAACCATTTGCAAAAGCGTTCCGGAAATGGGTCACTAGTGTAGTTCTGCCTGCGATACATAAGACCGGTTGTTATAAGCTTGCTTACCCTTATGAAAAGAAGATAAATAACCTTCAAAATCTGCGTGCGCTTGACCGTGAAAATCTCGAACTATTGCAAAAATGGGTGATGAATCTTCAGTCTGAACGAGACATACTTCTCCAGAAGCAAAATAGTTGTAGTGAAATTGTTTGTACGAGAGATTTTTCTGAAAGTGAAAGTTTGGTATTCCTTGGGAAGTTAATCAAGTCACTTTGTCGTGAGCGAGACATTACCCCTTCCGCTTTGTGTAAATTGATGGGTGATGACTTTCCACGTACCAAACTCCTAAACTTAGAGCAGGGTAAAGATAATATATCTCTTGCACTTTTTTTGAGGTTGCTTACGGTTATGGACTACTCTCTTCAACTTGTAGATAACGAAAAATTTATTGATTGACGATGGATGAAGCATACGATGGATTGACTGAATTAAGCCAGTGGTCTACAGATTTTAGTTCAACGACGAACAATGTAGCCTGGTATATAATTGCTGCAATGCTGACAGTAGCCTTGATTCCTGTAATCTATGCAGTAGGGTCCAATAATAATAATGCGAAGACATATGTATTAGCATGGTTTGTGGCGCTAATATTTGCTTTGATATTTGTGTTGAAATAGTAAATAATATAATCTTATGAAAACAAAATTTTTATCGTTCTTAATCGTGCTAGTTATAAGCTGTTCTTTTTCGATACAGAAAGCTAATGCACAGATACCTGTTACAGATGGAGCTCATATAGGTATTAATACCGCAGAATGGTGGCTAAATGTAGCAAGATGGAAGTCACAGATTGATGAGATGATTGATGCCTCGCATATAAGGGAGGGTTTACAAAAAATCAAGGAATTGAAGCAGTTACAATCTCTCATTTCACTTGCCGAATTATTAGATAATGTGGCGTGTTTATCATCTGATTATCGCTTCTATATGAATTTGGGTGGAAACTATCATTGTCTTAAATTTCTTAATTTCCAACAGGTATCAGTCAATTTGGGGCTAAGTGCCGACTTGCTATTTAAAGTGGCTACTGTTGCGGACTATTTTTCTATGAATAGTGAAGGCCGATTATCGTTTGTTGGACAGGTCAGGGAAGCATTAGAAGCGGCTACTATTGAGATGAAGGAATATAATTCAATCGTTAGGGCAAACATAGTGGCCAAGTCAGTAGAGAGACATACCAAAAAAACATATTATAGCGGTAATTTGTCCGCATTCACCCGATATACAAATTAACTATGGCTGGACAAGACGCTTTTTTGTGGGGGCTGAAGATAACTGATACCCTCACGATGGAACTTACTTCGAAAATGGCTTTAGTGGCCTTAGTCGTAGGTATTATCTGTTTCATCTGTAATTTATCTTATAATTACCTATATCATGGAGTGAATCAACTACTCTCTCCTGATGAGAATAAGTTTCCTGATTTGATGGAGATAGCCCGATGCTTTGCATTGTTTTTCTGCCTGTCATTGTATATGCCTATCGCAAAAACAGTCGTCGGTACTTTCGAGGCTGTAAATCAAGAAACTTCATTAACGGGTAGTCAGGCTGGTCAATTTGCACAATATATGAAAAAGTCATCGACTGAACAGAGCGATATGATCACCAACTATCAGGACCATGCAATTGATGCCAGTATAAAAGCCGGAGAAGATTCAGATGGATCATTAAGCAAAGAGGCAGAAAACAGATCGCAGGGAAATGAACCTGATGGAGATACATCCATTCTCAAATCAATTTCACAATTACTAAATCCTTCCAACTATATTGCGCTGGGTTTTCATGCTATAACATCGCTTATAATAGGAGTGATTCAAGCGGTAATACTTGGTATTGGGGTTGTCATAGTAAAGATACTGGTAATATTAGGACCATTTGTGTTTGCCTTTAGTATTCTCCCAGTTTTTAAGAATCAGCTTTCAACCTGGTTCGGTACCTTATGCGCTACGTGTATGGCATTCACTGTTATCAATATTCTGAATCAGATTATGTTGCAAACGTTCCAGTCTATATTTGACTCTTCTTCATTTAATATGGCTGATGAAGCAACAAAACAGGTGCAATATTTAGCTTTGGATTTGTCGATCATTGGAGCGTATTGTTCCTGTTTTTGGCTCGCTGGCAAAATTGTAGGTCATGCAGATGCGGGAAAAATAATTTCTAAAGCAGTTTCTCTGGTGAGCACAGCTGCTATGTTAGCCTTTATGGGATCAGCTGCTGCTGCAAAAGGAGCGAGTAACGTGGGAGCTGCCGCTTCTGCTGGGAAAAGTATTATTGATGAAGATTAATAATTGAAGATATGGATCTGACGAAATTTAAAACAGTTGACGAAACGATCAAAATAACCATGATAGTGGCTATCTGTTGTTGTTTGTTCATGGCATTAGCCTTTACAGTCGCCTTCATTTTTCAGTTTAAAAAAATAGATGAAGCATATACGAAGGCTTTGGTTTTGGATACTTCCGGAAGAGTATACGAGGCTACTTCTGTTGCTGCTGCCGATATGAGGAAATATGAGTATGAAGATCATATAAAGACTTTCGTACTGAAGTGGTATGCTTTTGATGAAAGCACTTATGAGAGCAATATCAAATCTGCACTAAATCTGATTGGAAATCGTGGTAAGGAATTGCTTAGTGAGTACAATGATATCAATATGCATAATTCCTTGATACAAAAGAATATCATATACAGTGTTACAATCAAGGATATACGTGTAGATATGAAAACTGTCCCGGTGTCGGGAGAAATATTGTTCACTCAAACCGGTTATCGCGCAAGAGGAGGTGTGTCACGTGATGTATTAGCAAAGTTTACACTCTATGATGTCTCACGATCACGGGAGAACTCCCATGGAGTAAAAATAGAAAGTTGGGAAGTAAACTATTCCGAGCCCAAAGAAACAGCAGTTGAAAATTTAAAAGAATAAGGTTATGAAAGAATTCAAATTGAAAGAAATTCTGAAGGATAAGAACAAGGTACTGATAATCATGGTTGTCGTTCTGTTCATTTTATTCCTTGTGGTTATCTTAAAAACAAAGAATGGATCATCGGAGGTGGCTGTTCCAGAAGAACCTAATAAGGCTCTTTTGGAACCAGTGTCAAAGGATGAAAAGGTGTTAGCAGATAAGTTAGAAGCTTATAAAAAGGATCAGCTTGCAGCAAAAAAAGAAAAGATGCTAGAGGCTGCTGGAGTGAAAGGATCTGATTTTTACTTTGACATGCAAGGATCAGATAATAAATATAGTGAAAGGATGAAACAGCAAATCGAAAGAATGCAAACAGATCCTTATGAGCAGGTGATGGATGGCAATGGATATTCTTCAGGAAATGATAATGGTGATTTTACTAACAAGATGCGTAGTCAACTAAATAGTATTGAAGAACAACAAGAATTTGACGAACTGCTTCGGCAGGCAAAAAAGAATGTAAGACTTAAAAAAGGAATGTCTGAAGAGTATAAGGTGTTACAAAGCGCATATGATAAGTATTTAGGAGTTCCCCAAAATGATACTGTTTCTCCGAAAGTACAAGATGATGATATGCTGGAGGATATTATACCTGAACCACGGTTCATTATTAACGAAGAGGGGAGACGTCAACGCAGACCGCAGTATGAGATTCCAGGCAAGAAGAATCTAGTTAAGGCGGCTATATATGGTGACCAGACAATAGTAAGTGGAACACCAGTGAAAATGAGACTATTGGAACCTTTATTAATAAGCGGTATTGAGATCCCTGCAAACACAATCTTTTTTGGATCAGCTTTAGTCGGAGCAAGCCGAATGAAAATTACCGTGGAGAACTTCCGCTATGGAACGTATATGAGCCCAGTATCTTTTGTCATCTTTGATAATGATGCAATTGAAGGACTGAACTTGCCTAACAATATGAAGGCTGAATCAGCACGGAAAATGGAGCAAGGTATATTACAGGGTGTACAATTACCTATAAGTTCCATTGGAACAGTAACCAGTGAAGTAACTAGTGCTATTACTGCCACTACGCAGGTTGCAAAACAGTTGCTTAATCAGAGTCTTTCACAGGTTAAAGTACATCTAAAAGCAAACTATCAGATTTATCTTAAAGAAGAAACAAAGATGGATAAACGTAAAAGAGAGGCTGAAGAAGCTGAACTGGAACGTATGTTCAAACAGATAGAGATGCAGAAGAATGAGCCTACGAAAAAGAATCCATTAACGTCTTTAATAGAGTCGATGTAACTTATGGAACTAACTCTACTTATCATAAGATGGCTATTTACCCTGGCAGTAATTTTTGGGGGACTTAGAATCTGTATAGTATATCAGAAAGGCAAGTCATTGAAAGTAATGAAGAATGAAGTCAGACTTTTTGTGTTGAGCTTTCTCATCCTTTTTCTTCTAAGCCTCTATATGGGATATGTGCAATGGGATACAGTAATATTTGCATTGCCTGCTTTTGTTGCGATCTTCTTTTGCTGTAGAATATGCAGGTCACGTAGGAAAGATACACCTTGGAAGAATTTAAAAAGTGAACTTTCATTTTTGGGTATAACATTGATCATCATTTGGTTTATTAATATTTATAACGGATATATACGATGAAAAAATTAATTTATATACTGCTTTTATTACTTCCCAATTTTGTTTCAGCACAAGAAACAAAGAAACTGGACTCACCAATGATCTATGTGTCATTTGATAAGATCAAACATGTGATCCTACCTGCTCCGGTAAGTGATATCTCATATGGTCGTGAAGATTTTATTAAAGTAGAACGGGTAGAATCTGTCCCCAACATTGTACGCATAACGGCACAAGAGGAGCGTTTTTCAGGAATAACGAATCTTGTAATAGTGTGTATTGATGGAAGCGTTCATTCCTTCAGAATTACCTATCTGCCGGATGGCACTCCCGATGAATGTGACAATATTATCTACGATTTTGAAAAGGTGACACAAACATATTGTTTCCAGGTAATTGTAAATAATAGTAATACAACAGAGATATTTCTTCCTTCCAATGTGGTTTATTGCCGGCAAGGGAATGAGGAAGTTTTTGGTGTGGAGTATTATAATAATATGATAAAGGTAAACACTACGTTTGAGAAGTTTGCTCCTTCCAATCTGTTTGCGGTAGATAAGCTAAACAATACTTATGAGATTACTATTGTAAATGACTACGCTTTGTCATACTCCTATAACTTCGAAGATGGGCGTTCATATGTGGCACACATTGACGCTAATAGTATAGAGATGGAAAAGCAAATAAATAAACTCCATCTGAAAAAGAGGAATATTTTCAGCCTGGGAATTATAAAGAACAAATTTGAGTTTTCTCTGGCTAATCTGTATGTCAAAGATGATTTTATGTTTTTTGTATTTGATATCCGGAATTTCTCAAACATAGATTATGATATTGATTTTGTGAAGTGCTTTATCCGTGATCAGAAGAAGATGAAGAACGCTATCCAGCAGGAAGTTCAGTATGATCCGGTACAGGAGAAGGATTTTACTAAACGGATTTTTGGTAAAAGCAGTAATCATTTTGTTCTTGCCTTCAATAAGTTTACAATTCCCGACGACAAGGTTTTTGAGATTGAGATGTTCGAAAAGGGTGGGGGCAGGCATATGAGATTGTCTATCCAGAACGAATATATTCTGTCAGCAGAACTCTTAAAATAATAATGCCATGACAATCAAGGAAGCACTAAATGAATACCAGTTCAACAACGTTGGACAATTCAAGGGAATAGCACAAAGCCTGGGATATAGAGAAGAATATAACAGCGGTTTCCTGTGTTTTACCTTGAATGGTGAAGAATTCCGTACTACTGTTCATGAAATACGTTCACATACGCAAACTAAATTTGACGAGACGGTCAAGAAAGACTCAATGGAGCGTATTTGCAAATTCTTTGATAAAGATAAAACTCTTTTATCCGACTATAGTGACATTTTACGTGGAAAAGGTGTCGATATCATAAACTGGGGAAATATAGGTTCTGATTCAAAAGACCGATTTACAGTTATTGACCATACTAATAAAATATGCTATACAGGTAAGGATCTATATGATCATGCTCTGATGAATGGATATCTTCTTGACGGAAAGGGAACAAAATTAGAGAAGGGGGCTTTGTCCGACTTGACAGAAGTAAAAGGTAAACCTGCTAAGTTACGTATAACAGAAAAGGGAGTCTCTGTTTTCTACAAAAAAGAGACTCTAGTGATTCCTGATAAGATACTTGGAAAAAAACTATCTGAAAAACAGAGAAAAGCCCTGTTGGAAGGTGAGATGATTGTTATCCCAGCAAAGAGAGGGAGTATGTTTGTCCAGGTAGACAAGGACCTGAATTCGGTGATTGTACGTTCGGAAAAAGAGTTGTCTATTCCTGCTAAGATAGGTGAAAGAGAACTGACTACAGCCGATAAGTATCTTCTTGTGAATGGGTATTCTCTCGATAATATGATCATTCATAATGAAGAAGGATATTTCATTGCAGATATTTCCTGGACAGATGACAAGAAAGGTATTGTGTTTAAAAATATGCAGAGTATCCCTGAAGCAAAAGCGAAGGAGCTGCTGGATAAACAACAGGACAAGGACAATATCTCTACAGTCGAGAAGGAACAGACAGTAGTTAATGATCTAAAGGGTAGGGATATGGAAGCTGAACTGAAAGAAGCGATTGAGAAAGACGATTTTGAGAAAATGTCCCAGTTGAGAGATGAAGGCTATAAGCCATCTGAAGAAGTAATCAGAGGGCTATCTAACAGTCCAAATATGGATGACAAGAAGGCTGTTGTGATTGATAAACTCTTTGGCATGAAGCCTGAAGTTCCTGATACAGAATCGTCCTCTACGAAAAATAAACCTAATCAAGAAGAAGTAAAAGAAGCATCAGAACTAGTGAATGGTACTCCAGAGCAAGATGTCACATTTAAATCTGCTGTAGAGAATGGAGATTTTGCGAAACTTGATTTATTAAAGGGCGAAGGATATATGCCATCCAAAGAGGTTATGCAATCGTTGGCTGGATCCGTTCCGGAAAATTCCATGATAGCTGTACAAAAGATATTTGGCTTGAAGTCAAATGCTCAATCTATTGGAGAAGTTAAACTGGCGCAAGGTTCTCAAAACAACAGTAGAGATGTTTCACGAGGAGTGGGAAATATAGTTAATAAGGCTTTTAGTGATTTGTAACTTTAAAATTTAATCATATGAAAGATCAAAGATTATTGTTGAGAAAATGCCAGTTGAATGAAATACCGGCTGTTATTTTTCAAGGAAAGGACTATTGTGCTTTAGATATAATGGGTGCAGCTAAGGATATCTATAAAAATTATGGATGTGGAATGGAGTTCCTTTATGACTTTGATAGTCTTATAAGAAACTTCGAAGGTTACCAGGTTAAACATAGAAGTACTCTTGGTCGGCCTAAACTTGTAAAAATGGAAAGTCTGAAGTCATTAGTGAATGACTGCATATATACTGATAAGCCTGTTATTGTTTTACAGGGGTCAGATGCTTGTGCTGTAGATATCCTTAGATCTGCTAATGATATCTATAAGCAAAAAGGCTGTAGTAAAACCTTTCAGAAAGGCTTTGAATCACTTATTAATGACTTTGAAGAATATAGGGAGTTATACTTTGATAATATGAAACTGCCTGAATTGTCTGATACAGAGAAGGAGTTTATAAGAGAAGATATGGACTATGATTTTGATAATGCAGTAAAGAATGGGAACCTAGTCCATCTCACTACAATGAAAGAGTTGGGATATCCTTTCGATGAGAAGAAGATTGAAAACTATATATCATTATATCCTGATTTACTTCAGTTTATAGATCATCCTTCCGAGGGTCTTATAATAGCGGCAGTAAGGGTAGATCCTAATGCTATTCTACACGTCGATGAACTTTCGGAAAAGGCACAGATGATTGCAGTAAATGCTTCTTCTTACGCAATACAGGGTATTCGTAATCCGGCGGATAAAGTTTTGCTTACGGCCATTCATAAATGTCCGGAAGTATTCGAATTTGTAGACAACCCTTCAGATACCGTAAAAATGGCAGCAGTGAAACTGAAGCCTGATAACCTTCAGTATATCGAAGAGCCATATAAGGAGATTATAGAGGTTGCCATGCATCTTGAACCGGATGTTTATAAACACTGTGACAATATAACAGAAGCAATGTATAAGAGTGTAATTGAGCCTTATCGTACTTTCAAATCAGCGATAGAAAAGAATGAATTTACCAAACTTGTGGAATTGAGTGAATGTGGCTATCGGCCTTCTTCTGAACTGATACGACTACTATCTGGAACTTTTTCCGAAAGTACTTCTGTTGCGTTGCAAAAAATATTTGGCATGGAAGTATTTGCTTCATCGAATATTCAACTAAGGATAGATCTACCGGATAGCGATGTTATGTCTCGACAGCAATCTAATGTCATTGAACAATCAGTTTGAAAGTAACGGATATTAATAACATACGACTATGGAGTTTAAACTTATATCTTTTATAAGGGATGGCTTACAAAATTTCTTTGTAAGAAGGAATCCGAATCTTATTGAACGGATGAATCACCCGTGTGAAACTGCACAATTTATAGCTGTCAGGAGAAATCCTTTGTTAATTGGAAGTATAAATAATCCAACAGAAAAGGTACAGTCTGAAGTTATAAAAAATAATCCTGGATTAATAACTCTTTTAGATGAACCGTGTGAGGCTGCACAATATATAGCAATAAGTAATGATCCTTTTGTATTATCATTGATTGATACCACGGAAGATGTTCGCTTGGCGGCTATCAAGAGTAATCCAGAGAATATAAAGTTTATTACGGAGCCATCAGAAAGAATACAATTAGCCGCCGTTAGACAAGATCCTAAAGTATTACTTTACATTGATAATGCGTCTGAAAAAGTCCAACTTGTAGCTGAAAGACGAAGTTTGCATATGTACTCTTTTAAGGATCAAGATGTCTCAAAAGTCGGTGAGATGAATCAAAGTGCTTTTCTCATGAATCCCGTACAAAGCTCGAAAATGAGTAATGAGAAATCTATCAATAAGGATATTTCTCTTTCACTTTAATAATTGGAAACAATGGAAAATAATTATACCATAGAAGAACAGACAATTATTGACCAGGCTAACGCTAATGGTACATACTTGAAAGCACCTAATGGAGAGGAAACAAATCTGTCTCCAGAACAATGGGTGCAAGTACGTACATCAGCTTTTAAAGAGTGGTTTGGAGATTGGCAAAATAATCTGGATGTTGCATCGAAAATCCTCGATAAGAATGGGGAACCTATGGTAATGTATCATGGTAGTATGAATTTCTTTACTGAATTTGATATTAATAAAGGCGGTTCTTCTAATAAAATGGGGAATATAGGCTTTTGGTTTTCTCCTATGGAGTCATTTGCTCAAAATTTTGCTGAAGGAACTTGGTGGGGAAAAGATGAGCACGTAACTACTTACAATACATTTTTATCTCTAAAAAATCCAAAGGTGTATGAAAAACATGATGTTGAAAATGAAAAAAACTTTTTAGAAGAAAAGGTGGACGCTATCCAGCGTGAAATAAAGGAGCTTAAGGGGAGATGGACGGGACTGGATTGGTACGGTTATGAATCTTTTAGTATAGCTGTAAGAGATGGTTTCCCAGATAATGAAACAAGGGAATATTATGGGACAAGGACTCCCGACAGTATGCAAGCTATTACTGACGGAGAGAGAGTCAGGGAGCTTTTAAAGCATGAAGAAGAACTATCGAATAAATTAGGTGAATTGATATATAATGATCCTTATGAGCAATTAAGAACAGACCTGTATAGATTTGCTGGTATGAATGCTGCTGATGCTAATATTGGCGGCACAGGAATGGTAATAGATAAGGAAGAAGAAGCATTAGATAAATTCAAAGAGAGTTTAAGATCACAGGGGTTTGATGGAATAATCATTAAAGAAACAAAATATGATAAAGATCATGCAGGAGGAAAATTTAATGATCAATATGTGGCACTTTATTCAAATCAGATAAAGTCTGCGATAGAAAATACTGGTGATTTTTCACTGGCGAATAATGATATCCGTTTTCGGTTTATCGGTGAAAAAGGGGCAGGCAATCTTGATCGAGAAGAAGAGGCAACCTTCCGTTTAGATAATCTTGTCATTGCACGTGAAATGGAGTATGTTGGTAAGGATCCGCTTTCTATTAAGAAGGCTACCGGTTGGGAACGTGGTGCTGATAGTCTTTGGAAGTATGAGGAAAACGATTTTATGATTAATGAAAGTGTTCACATTTTTAAAAATAACGATGGTCATTATTCATTAATGTTATCAGATTTTAATTGCGATGACCATTTGTTTGATGAATATCCTGAATTGTCAGGTATATCGGTCACTATAAGAAATGGTAATCCTGAAAGAGGTTTTTTGGCCGACAATAAGATGGAGATTATAGGTGACTTTATTAGTGAGGGCAAACTTTTGGCAAATAAGATTAGCGTGCTGGAGAGTATTCTTGCTCATGAAATACAACACGCCATTCAAGATAGAGAAGGATTCGCTCGTGGTGGTTCTCCTGAAGAGTTTAAGGATGTTCGCAGTGAAGTGATAAGAGATTTAAATTTCTTCACTAACGGTGATTTTATGGCAGGTAGTGTTATAACTACTGGTAAATCTGTACATGAAGCATTATCGAAGGTAATTCCATTTACTGATTTTACTTTATATGAAGCTTATAAAGATAGGTTGCAAAAAGTGGCAGTGAAATATGGATATAGTGATCTAGCTCAACTAATTGACAAATTCGACAGTTTACCTTCATCTCTTGAGCAATATTATAAGTTATCAGGTGAAGTTGAAGCCCGGAATGTTCAGTCACGTATAAATATGAGTATGGAAGAGAGACGTATATCTCTTGCACAAATGACTGAAGATATTAGACGTGTAGATCAGCTATTTCTAAAAAACTCTTTTTCCGGAAGTATGTATTCATTAAAAGCGGAACTTATTCCTGTCATTGAATCTATGTCAGGTGCTCTACATACTTCTGTCTGCATTATAAATGATATGGATGAGCTACCTGATGGCAAGGTTAAAAGAAATATTGAAGCTGGCCACAATATTAAAGGATGGTTTGCGCCTGCGACAGATCAAGTGACTGTTTATCTCCCTAATATCCTGGATCCTGATGATGCACGGCGAACTGTCTTTCATGAGGTTGTAGGACACTATGGACTAAGAAAAATGTTTGGAGAGCATTTCGATATATTTCTGGATAATGTATATAACAATGCATCTGCTGATATTCAGGGGAGAATAATGTATGGCACTCATGGTGATCCATCAAAACGATTGGTTGCTACTGAAGAGTATCTTTCAAAGTTGGCAGAGCGAGGTTTTACAAATATAGAAGAGAGGTCATTGTGGAAAAAAATAAAGTTGGCTTTCATTGACATGTTGCATCAGTCAGATGTCAAATTAGGATTCAAACTCCATGACAATGACTTGCGTGGGATTCTCTATAAGTCTTATCAAAAGCAGATTCGGAATGAATTTAGTAATAATTCAAAAATAGAAAATATGGATGATAATAATGCAAAAATTAAACTTGTGGTTTACAAGGAACACACACTTGGATATATTCTTCCGGAATTACCTAATTCGGTGCAAATATTACATTCTTCACCTTTGAAAGGAGCAACCGGTACAACCAATTTGCAAGGTAATTATCATATCAACAATCTGAATGAGATTAGACTTGCAAGCGAAAAGGACTTTGATGATTTTAGAGTCGATTTTAAAGGATATGATGATAAACAAGTTTATGAATATAACGATGTTGACAATGCTAAAAAAAGTATCACTGTAGGATCACTAGACGAAGAATTCAGAGTTGCTGCAGAGGGAGAGGACTATATAAAACTCTCTCAACTGAAAGACGCAGGCTATTTACCCACTAAAGAAATAATCCAGTCTCTATCAGCTTCTTTCTCCGAAAGTACAATGGTAGCTGTACAGAAAATATTTGGTATTGATAAAATGGAGAGTCCGCATGTAGAAGCATCTGTTCTCCAGAACTTGACGTGTGACAGCCCTATGACTTGTCCCTCTATGAGTACAAAGAACAATATTTCAATTGATTAAAAACAGCTAGTTATGAATTTAATAACAGGCATTTTGCTTTTTGCTAGCGTGATGTGGATCGTAATAGGTAATAGTATTTACCATGCACCTACTGACAAGGAGTTATGGGGCAGCGAATTAGAGTAGTAAAAGAAAGATAATTGAATCATAAATATGAAGACAATGAAAATACTCTTGTATCTATATCAGTATGAATTGACATTTGAAGGAACTTGGGATTGCTTGTTTTTTCCGAACGTCGGTGAGCAACTGTGCATTTTTTCTATCCTTTCGGATGAGGATAGAAAATCTATAGAGATGTTAAGATGTAGCGATGTAGCTGATGATATTCAATGTTCAGTCTTTCAATCTGAACATGCTGATATCTCTCTATTGAGGATACTTTATCAATATCCATGTATAATTAAACAGAAGACATGGAATTATATAGATAATGAATGTGTATGCTCTTTTACATTAAAACTTTGATAAAATGATATGATAAACCCCTATCATTTCCCACAAAATAATACAGTATACCTAGTAATAGGAAATTGTTTGTTTTGTTTATTAAGCACTATGAAGTGTTGTGCTATTCGGGAGTTGTGAAACTCCCGGTCGCCAGCGTAACGGGCATGTTGTGAAACACCCTGCTACGTTTTTTATAACAAGTTATTAATCATATAAACTATATGTATCATGGAAAATTATGAAGAATTAGTAGTGAAAAATCAATCAGGAATGATTGATGATCTTGACTTTCTGCTAGAGCAAGAAGAACTAGCGGAAATATATATTGCAGAAATGCAAGAGCAGGGATTGACGCCATCTGCATCTAATGCTTCCATATGGCTTAGAAATTATGAATTAACTCATTTATATCAATAATCATGAAAGATATCTCCAACGATAAAGCACTACAGTTGTTTGCGGATTTGATGATTGAAAAGATAGAGGAGGTAAGTGACAATCCATCAAAACGTTGGTTTTCCGTGGCTGGCCATGGCTTTCCGCAAAATGTAGAAGGGCGTTTATATCAAGGGATGAATTCTTTGATACTTTATTTGCTATGTGAAAAGAGGAACTATGTGACACCTGTGTTCATGACTTTTCTTCAAGCAAAAACACAGGAGGTGAACGTATTAAAAGGACAGAAGGCTTTTCCCGTTTTATACTGGGATTTTTCTATAAAGAACGAAAACGGTTCCAAAATCAAAATACATGAATATAATTCATTAAGTGATGAACTGAAGAAAGAATATAAGGTGATTCCGTACACTAAAGAATATTGGGTCTTTAATGTGGATCAGACTAACTATGCCGAAAAATATCCTGAAAAATGGGAAGAACTTAAACAGAAGTTTGCTGTCGCTGAACTGAAGGATGAGAATGGAATGTTATCCTGTCCAGTTTTGGACAGGATGTTACAGGAAGATGCCTGGTTATGCCCTATTGACTCCAGTATTCGTGATCGATCTTTTTACCGGCCTTCCGAGGATAAGATATTTATCCCGCATAAAGGACAGTTTTATAGTGGAGAGATGTTTTATAGTACTCTGATTCATGAGATGGCCCATTCTACTGGGGCAGATACCCGGTGTGCCCGTGAAATAAAGAATAAGTTCGGAGATGCTAAATATGCTAAGGAGGAACTTGTTGCAGAATGCGTAGCCGCTGTTACCTGCCATTCCCTTGGAATAGTTAATGGCATTCAGGATGAGAATGCACAATATTTGAAAAATTGGCTAGCAGCGATTCGAGAGGAACCTAAGTTTCTTTATAGCGTGTTGGCAGAAGTTGGTAAAGCTAGTACGATGATACATAATGAGGTGTCAAAAATGGAATTGGCTGCTGCAAAAGATGTTTCTACAGAAACGGCTATTGATTTACAGATTCAGCCGATAACCGATATTCCTGTCATGACTGAAGAGGATTATCTTTCTTCCAAGGGATACCCTGCTTCGGGCTTTGGAGAAGCTGCTTTACATAAAGGAGTTCAAAAGACTGCTCGACAACAAACAAAAATGGTGGAGCTACAGGCCGAAAAGGATAGAAATTATGCAGAGGTACGTGAGTCTTTCAGGAAAGAGTATAAAGAGAAATTAGACAAAGGGGAAATCAGAAAACCGACACCCATTGAAATAATGATTTCTGCCGCTAAAGGAATGCCGGAATTGGAAAGTACACAAGCTGCCCGGCGAGCACTGATGAAACGTGGAATAGAGTGGGAGGAAGGTAAGGTATCTATTGAGGCAGAGAAGAAAGAGTCTGTATCTGATGCTAAAGACTTTACTCCTGCATATAAAGCAGCATTAACAGCGGCTCTCTCTGGAGTTTTTCAGCCCCTCGTGGAACTAAAAAGGGAAGGTTTCCATCCTTCAGTCAGCGATCTTCAAATAATGAAAGAGATTGCACCGGCGGTACGTCCAGCTGTCGAAACAATATTTCAATTAAAGATTGATACTCTGCTTTCATTCAAGTCTGCAGAATCAGATAATAAACAAGAAGTTATACAATTATCATTAAACTTTTAAATTATGCACGTAATTATAGTTGGCCGTCTTGGAGCAGATGCAAAAGAGTCGGAAAAAGGAATCAGTTTTAGTGTTTCAGAAAAGAACTGGGATGGCAATGAAGAAAGTACGCTATGGGTTCAGTGTTTTCTAAAATATAGGACTGGCATATTCGATTTCTTAAAAAAAGGAACATTGGTTCAGGTGCTAGGTGACCTGAAGATTGGAGTATTCAATCATCCGGAAAAGGGGCACATACCTAATGCGAGTTGCAGGGTTTTAAACATCGACCTGTTACCTACGAATAAGAGCAAGGACCAATAATATCCGGCAGTAAATGGATTCGGCAAAAAAGCAGTTGTCCCAAATCTTATTATTCTTAGCTGCAACAATAGGAGGAGTGGTAGTTTTTCAATGGCTACTGGTGAACGATTTGTGTTCACCAAGCTCCTTTGTATTATTACGGCTTGAGAAGATATTGCGTAAAGCGATGATGGTAAGGTTTATCTATGTGCTAATAATAACCGGTCTTGCTTTCTTATTCCCCAGTGCAAGTATAAAAAAGGATGAATCTCTAAAAGGGGGATATACCGCTCTGACATTATTGTTGGCCACTGTTTTTGTCCTGGGATTTAGCAGGGCCTTCGCTTGGTACAATCTTATCATTTTTCCGATAGTATTTATTCTGCTAACAGTGATTTTAACTAAAACGGCAGGATTTTATATGAAACGGCATCTCGTATCAGAAAAAACGATATTTGGGATATCAGCGGAAAAGACATTGTTCTATTTTACTTTTGATACAGAGGGAGGTGTGTTGGTTGTCCATAAACCACAGCAGAATATATATATTGATGGCGGTCCCGGATCCGGCAAATCGGAGAGCTGGATCAAAGGTATCATATACCAGTGCGCAGAGCGCAATTATGCCGGATTTATATATGACTGGGAAGGTGATCCGACTAAGGAAGGGTCTCCAATCTTATCACAGATAGCGTATGGGAGTATTGAATATTTTAAATCAAAAAATATTCCTACGCCTAAGTTCGCATTCATAAACTTTGTGGATATGTCCCGTACTGTCCGGGTGAATGTACTGTCGGAAAAATATGTACCGAAGGGTAGTGAATCGTTATTTATAAGGAACATAGCGACCACATTGATGAAGAACCTGGAGTCCTCATGGAAAGAAAAAACGGACTTTTGGGCGAATAATGCTATCAATTATGTCTATTCGATTGCTTATAAATGCTACAAGGAGCGAAAGACTGGTATAGGTACTTTACCGCATGTAATAGCTTTTGCGTTGTCTGATAGTGATCTTGTATTCCGGTGGCTTTCAGAGGATCCTGAAATTGCATTAAACATGTCATCTATGTTAACGGCATGGAGACTAGGAGCACAACAGCAGACTGCAGGTGCGGTATCGTCCGCACAAACACCGCTTGTTTTGCTGAATAACAAGTACATATTTTGGGTACTTTCTCCTCTTCCGAACGAAGAGTTTTCACTGGATATAACGAATAAGGCACATCCGACCTTGCTTTGCATTGGTAATGCCCCTTCTATAAAGGAAGCTGTATCACCTCCTATATCGTGTATTGCGAGTGTGCTAATGGCACAGATGAATAATCCCGGTAAGCAGAAAAGTATATTTATGGTGGATGAATTTCCGACAATCAACTTGCAAAATATAGACGTATTTATTGGTACTGCAAGAAAACATAGTGTGTCCACAATCTTAGCAGTACAAGATTTTAATCAGGCAATAAGAGATTATGGAGAAAAGAGTGCAAAGATATTGAAATCGTCTTGTGGTACGCAAGCCTATGGTATGACGGGAAATGAAAATACAGCAAAGGAAATTGAAAATTTATTCGGTGAAACGAAGGAAGCACAAGAATCATTCTCGCATCAGGACTCCGGATCGAGCAGTACAACAGAATCATTACAGAAAGATAAGATTGTAAAGGCCCGTGATGTAGCAGGGCAAAGCGTAGGGCATTTTATCGGCAAGGTTGCTGGCGGCAAACCTCCTTTCTTCAATACACAGTTTAAGATGTGTCATTTTGAATCTAAAGAAATTCCTCCTTTCTCCATGCCGGTTAATCTAGGTTCCGAAGACAAGAAGGAGCTGGAGAAAGAAATTATGGATGAAATAGTGCAACGACATTATTGTTCCGTGATTGCAAAAGTTAATTCAGTACTGGAAAATGTAAAGAATAAGTATACACAAAAAAAAGAATCTCCGGAGGGTTTAACTACCGGAACATAAAGGGAAATATCTGGGAAAACAAGCATTTAATAAATGAATAAACAAATTTTCATTAAAAGTAATATGTATGAATAAGTTTCTATTAGTCCTATCATTTGTAGCTTTGGCCACGACCGCTAAGGCACAGTTCTATTCAGTAAAAACCAATCTTCTAGGGTTGGCGACGACTAATCTTAATGTCGAAGCAGGCATTTCCGTTCATCGCAACTGGTCACTTCATCTGCCTGTTAATTACAATCCGTGGGTATTCTCCGGGAATAAACGATTTCAGAATATAACAGTTGAACCAGGCGCACGTTATTGGTTTCTTGAGTCGTTTTCACAAGGTTTTATCGGGATCCAGTCCATTTATTCACGCTTTCATGTGGGGGGAACCAATAAGTATCGTTATGACGGATATGGAGTAGGGATGGGGTTATCATATGGTTATTCCAAGGTCATCCGGAAAAGGTGGAACCTGGAATTTGAAGCCGGATTGGGTGTATTGTGGGCTGACTATACAAAATACCTGTGTAAGACGTGTGGCGCACCGCAAGGTGATGAGAGAAAGCTGTATCTTATTCCTAGTAAGGCAAGCATTTCATTGGTTTATCTTTTCTAAAATCGATGGTTATGGGTAAGAGATATAAATATATATATATTGCTGTCCTTCTATTCCTCGTCTGTTCCTGCCGGCTGACGCATAAACTAGAGAATACCGGCTATCGTCCACAGGTAAATCAGCCAGGAAAGGTAACCACCAGTGCGACTAAAGATGTAGCGGAGAAGTCTGTTGTAAGTGATGCTGCCGGGAATACTGATGAACAGGTAAGGACAAGGGATGAAAAAACCGGTGAGGATATAGTTACAGTAACATTATCAGAAGTAACGGTCGTAGCCCGCACGAAAACTGTACCGGAACGTTTCGGTATGGTCAACCTGGACTTTATAGTCACTGTGCCTAAGACTCTTATAGATAAAAGATGGATGATTACTTTAACGCCTACTTTAGAGAAATCCGGAGAGAAGATAAAATTAGAGGATGTGGTAATAAATGGGGAGATATACCGTCTCTACCAGGAGAAGGGAGAAGCGATGTATTCCTCCCTGGCCGATCGTTATAACTTCTTTGCCCGTGATACCACACGGATCTGGGATTACTTTTTCCGTAAGTATAATCTGCAATATAATACGGACGCACGTCTGGATACCATTATATCCGCTGATAATAACTTCAATTATTATTATACTCAAGAGGTGGCAACCGACGAGTCGAGAAGTTTGGATCTGTACCTGAAGGGGAATATATTTGCTTTAGACAAGAGTACATTTGAGCTTCCTCAATCGGACACGATCACATATTTTGTGTCAAGCATGATTCAGTTTATAGATAATGCGCCGAGATTCAAACGAAGGATAATAGAAAGACATGCTGAAGCAAATTTCTCCGCACATATCACCTTTCCCGTTGGAAGGGAAAATATTGATGAAGCATTGAATGACAATGCCTCTGAAATCGCCAAAGTGCAGGATATCATAAAACAATTGACCTGGAGCAGCGAGTTCATTATTGATTCGATCAACATGACTGCTTCTGCTTCACCAGAAGGCAGCTGGAAACTTAATGATGCGTTGGCCAAAAGAAGAGCGGTGTCGCTTAAAAGCTACTTTGCGAAGAAACTTGATGATAAAAAGGGGGTTGACACACTTTTTAACGCCAAGTGGATCGCAGAAGACTGGAAAAGAGTGTATGACCTGATAGCTGTAAATAAACGCATTACCTCGAAGAAGGCCATCCTGCAAATAATAACAGATGAAGCAGATCCGGATAAACGTGAGGCACTAATAAAGCGTAAATATCCGGCGGAGTACGGACATATAAGGGATAGTATTTATCCTGCCTTACGAGTTGTTGACTTCCAGTTTAATCTTCATCGTTCCGGTATGACAAAGGATACGATCCATACTACCGAACCGGACACTTTGTATGATAGAGGACGAGACCTGTTAAAAGCACGTAAGTATAAAGATGCGCTTGCGATATTGATAGAGTACAATGATTATAATACTGCTATCGCTTATATGAGTATTGGTTATGACAAACCCGCTTATGACATATTGTGTAATGAGCAGGAGAGTGCCAATCAGGAATATTTGTTAGCCATTCTTTGTTCACGTATTGGAAAAGAGGCTGAAGCTGTCAGGAGATACTTACATGCATGTGAACTGGATGAATCGAAGGTCTATCGAGGGGCACTGGATCCCGAAATAAATAGACTAATAAATAAATACCACTTAAATAAAAAAATAGAAGAATTATAAACTACGAATTATCATGATGAAATTGATACGATACATAATGATTGTGGGCCTTGTACTACTGTATTCGAGCTGTCGTTTTTCAGAGGACTGTAATTATACCGGCAATGTCCAGCTGACGATGGACTGGGAATCACTTTGGGGTAACATCCAAAAACCAGAATCCATGAGTGTACTGTTCTATCGCTCTGATAAACTATCAGCGCAAAGGACTTTATTAGGTGATACTATTTATGAAAATATTCCTTCAGGTGAGACGGACATGGTTATAATAAATCGTCCATCAGGGACGGATTTAATAGGATCTGAATCATATAATAGTTTGGAAATATCTCTCCCTACCTATTTTGAAGGAAATATCCGGGCTATATCTGAATGTCCGATGATATGTTCGTTCAGTAGCCATCTGACCGTACCTATTGAAGAGACTGTACAACAAACAGTTACTCCGCTTCCTATTATCAAGCAAATATTTTTTGTGGTACATGTGGTCAAGGAAGGCATAACTGGTAATGTTACAGCATGCCGGGCTTCCCTTAGCGGAATACCCACCGCTTATTCATTATCCAACCAGCAGGCATTGAGAAATAAGGCTACAGTATTTTTCCCTTTGGAAAAATCTGAAACAGAAGATGAAACTGCAGGTGAAAAATTCCAGCACGATTTCTATGTGTTGGGTGTAAACCCATCAATAGCGGGTCAGGAATCTATTCCCAAGAAGTTGACAATTACGGTATTGCTTGATGACGGAGAAATCAAGAGTGATGAGGTTGATCTTAGTGCGGAGTTGGATGCTTTTGACCAGAATATCTTTAGATGTGAGGTAACTGTTACGATTACAGCAGTCTCAACAAATGTAGAAATATCCTCATGGGAACAGGGTATATGGGGACAAATAACTATTCAATAGTTTCTAAATTATCTCTTTTATTAATTTATTAATTTTTTATTTTATGAAAAAGTTTCTTTTTTCAGCAGCGATAGCTGCGAGCATGCTGGCTGTATGCTCATGTGGTAGTGACAATGTGATGACTCCGGAGGTCGGGCTAGGAGATGAGCCGGTGTTGCTTGATGTAGCTACGAGTATTGAAGTAACACGTTCTGTTACAGGTAGGCCCATCGATACGTTCGTTTCGGGTGATGAGATCGGTTTGTATGTTAGTGCTGGAGCAGTCAATACTCCTTATAACGGAGTCGCATCAAACAAGAATGTCAAGTCGTCATTTTCTACTGTATGGACACAGGCAACTCCAGTTTATCTGTCAAGTCTGATGGCTACAATCTACGCTTATTATCCTTATAACGCATCAGTTACGGATGGTACAGCGGTTGATATTGATCATACGTCACAGACAGATTACATGTATGCAACTACGGTTGCAAACATCAATAACCGTCAACCTCATGCTGCCATCATCATGAACCATGCGCTTTCTCTTGTACAGTTTGATTTCAAGAAAGAAAACTATACAGGTATTGGGGCACTTACAGCTATTACTATAGCTAATAAGACAGGTGGTACGTCTTTAATTTCAACGGGGAAATTAAATCTGACGAATGGACAAATAACCAAAGGTGCTTCAAAAGAGCCAGTTACTAAGGCAACGAATTTACCGCAGACAATAGGGACATGGAATGAAAGCACATTTCCCAAAATGTTGGTTATTCCTACTGCTGCTACTGCTGCTGCCGGTGACATTGTGATTTCTTTCACTATAGACGGGCAGGTGTATAATTGGAATGTGCCTGTAGGAACCGCATGGGAGCAGGGAAAGAAGAATACTTATACTGTGACTATTAAGGGAACAGCACTTGAAGTATCTCCTGTTAGTATTGCTCCATGGGGAACCGGCAAGACCGATTCCGGTACAATTCAATAATTAATTTGACTTCAACAGGGAGAGTATACATGACTCTCCCTACCATTAAAATCATAGAGAATGAGACGACATAAGATAAAAGACATAGTAGAGGGAATAACAGGAACATTGTTTTGTCTTGTTTTATTCGCTATGTTTTCTTGTACTAGTGACCGAGACCAATATGGCGAAAACCTGGAGATTATAGATTTCGGGATAGTTCAACAGACACGTGCAACTGATTCATCATTTGAGAATGGTGATAAGATCGGTATTTATGCTGTAGAGTCTGGACAGAGTTTTCAGGTATCAGGCAATTATGCCGACAACCGGCAATATACCTATCAAAATGGCAAACTTCAACCTGTCACGCAGAATGACAGGATCTACGGAGTTAAGGGTAAAAGCTATGTATACCACGCCTATTATCCTTACCAGTCAGGGATTAATCCTAGCTCCGTTATTTTGGATGCAACAAACATAACAACTAAAACCCGGCCGTTGTGGTCAATGCAAAACAGTGGCAATGCCAGTTCTGTACAATTTGCATTTACCAATATATTCGCGCTGATTGAGGTCAATATAAATGAAACATCGGATAAGATCACTTCTGGTAATATACTTAACAAGTATCCGAAAGTGACGATGAATATGTGCAGTAATACATTAACCACTGTAAAACAAAACCCCACTTCTGTTCCCCTTTCATTATATAGTTCATCAAACTCAAATTCAACCTTCCGGGCCTTTCTACCTTCCGGAAATGTTATAGCTTCAGGTGACGAACTTTTTGCTTTTAAAACCTCTTCTTCCGAAAGTAAAACCTTCTATGCGACAAAAGACATAACAACAGTCGCAGGAGAGAAGAACTTGTTCTCTCTAACTCACTTGGAGGAATACTTGATCAAGGCAACATCCACAGCTGGAGGTAGCATAACGAATGACGCAGCGGCACTGGCTGTTGGTAAAAAGTTTAAAGATGGCCAGCAGTGTTCAATACCTTTTGTTGCTTCTACCGGATATTTCTTTGATGGTATTTATGAAAATGATGTCAAGCAGTCTTGTACATCTTCTCCTTATACATTCAATGTAACTAAAGCTCGGACATTAGAAGTTAGATTTAAAGCAGACGTCATCACATATGGAGATTGGGTAGTCAGTGTAAGTGCAAGTCCTACGACTATAGCGGCTACAGGTGGAGCATCTTCAATAACTTCCTCCGCCGTTCGTGATGTATTCACAAACGGTACGAAAACCGGTACGGATACTGGTACTCCCACACTATCTATCAGTGGTTCAGGATTTACTCTAAGCGGAAATACACTGACTGCAATTAGTAATACTGGTTCTGCCCGGACGTGTACTATCACAGCAACATACGGTGGAGTTAGCAAGACCTGCACAGTAACTCAAAATGCTGTTGAAATAACATATGGTAACTGGGTTGTCAGTGTGAACGCAAGTCCCACGACTATTGTAGCAACAGGCGGCACTTCATCTATAACTTCCTCTGCCGTTCGTGATGTATTCACAAACGGTACGAAAACCGGTATTGATACCGCTAATCCTTCGTTATCTATCAGTGGTACAGGATTCAGTCTTAGTGGTACGACACTTTCGGCTGTAGAGAATACCGGATCTTTACGCAGCTGTATAATAACCGCAACTCATGGAGGTGTCAGTAAGACATGTACAGTAACTCAAAATGCTGGTGTGATTACATATGAATATAGTTTCAGTGTGAGTCCTACATTCTTGAGCTTCTCATCAAAAGGAGAAAGTAAGAGTTTCACTATTACATCAACAAGGGTTAAGGTTGTAAATGGTACAAATACTGGTATATCGGAAAATGTCGGATATACATCTTCTGTAAGTGGAGCTGATGCCGGTGGCTTTTCTGTATCTGGAACATCTGTTATTGCTTCTGAAAATCCGACGACGGATTTCCGGGATGCTACAGTCACCCTCACTCAAACGAATAGTGGCAAGACTGTGAAAATTACATTGGAGCAGGAAAGAAAGATCAACATTGATACAGAGATTTAAAATAGGAGTTAATAACTAAAAAATTAAAAATGAAGAAAAACAGAATTTTATTATTACCCATATTGGGTATGTTATCAGTAGTATGTTGTTTCGTTTCCTGTGGGGATGATGAAACTACATCTACAAAAAGTTCCGTCCTGTCTATAAACAGGGCGGAAGTCCTGACCCGCAGCAGTAAGGATACCTTTGCTCAAGGTGACGAGATTGGGATTTTCGTCCTTGGAGAGAACGGTGATAAGTATAATGATTGTCCTTGTTGCTGGAACAATAAGGTAACATTGTTGGATAATGTCTGGAATGTGGAAAAGAACATTTACTTGAATAGTAAATCTGGAACGCTGCGTGCATATTTCCCTTATGATGCTGAAGTCGAAACTCCCACCCAAATCCAAGTCGAAAGTGCCACACAGACGGATTATCTTTATTCTAGAGCTATTACCGTCAATGCGGAGAATCCGGTAGTGACATTACAGATGCAGCATGCCCTTGCTTTAGTAAGACTCGTTATAAAGAAGAACGGATATCTGGGAGAGGGTGATGTTTCCGGTGTTTCCCTTCAGGGAATCAATACGGAGGGCATGCTTGATATTTCTTCAGGTGAAATCCTTATCAGCAAAACGGGGAACGAATCGTATAAGGGAGCTTTCCAGCTAACTGATGATCCGCTGACAATTGGCATTATTGCACTTCCTCAAACTGTCACGTCTACCACTGTTCTCCTTTTTATCGATGGGGAGAGATATGGGTATAAGCTTCCTGAAGGAATATGGGAGCAAGGTAAAGAAACAACCTATACCTTGGGAATCAATACTGTCGGAAAGAAGCTTTTTGAATTAGGAAATTCTTCTATCGACGAATGGGGAACTGGTGGCAGCTATGAGGGTGACTTAGCTCCAGGAATTGATATTGGTACAGAACTTTAATAACTAAAGAAAGAACAAGATGAAAACACTAAAAAAAATATTGTGGTTGGCCGCAGTTCTTCTTTGCATTGTATCTTGTAGCAAAGAGGAAGTTACGGAAAAGGTAATCGAAGTACCGGAAGGCAAAGTTTTGGTAGAAACGGAAATTGTTGTCGATGGAGTAATTCAATCAAAGACTCGTGCTTCCAGTGAAGCCGGTTACACTACTGGTGATGGGTTATATGATAAAACTGACAGGGTTACTGTTGCTGCTGTTGCTAATGACGGTTATGAGCTGACTTCATTTTACGATAAGAAAGATCCTTCTGCAAATCTAGGTTCTTCTTACACTTTTGATGTTTTAGAACCACGTACTTTCAAAGCAGAGTTTGCAAGAAAATACACGATTACTGTATCAGCTAGTCCTACAGCTGGCGGAACTGTTAGCGGTGGAGGAACTTATAGATCCGGTAAACCCTGTACTCTTACGGCTACTCCTAATGCCGGTTATACATTTGACGGATGGTATGAAGGTAGTACTAAATTGTCATCAAATACAAGCTATTCTTTCACTGTTAGTTCTAACAGAACTATCACAGGTAAGTTTATTAAGAAAATAACAGATTATACCCTTACATTAACTTGGGTAGAACAATATAGCGGAGGACAAGGATTTAGCTCTTGGAACTATTTTGTACGAGTGGCAGTGAATCCGAGTGCAAATGTTAGTGTTATTGTGAATGGCAAGGATGATAATACTCGTGTCGGCTTTCCGCTAACAATAAAAAATGATGGAAACAAATACTACTATTATGAAGCTAATGAAGATAGTGATAATGAAGGAAATGTCATATACTACACCAGCAGTACGATTTCTGATTTCTCAATTATTATCAATGATGTATGTATTGTATCAAACGAGTCAATAAATAGCTCGGATTTTCCAGTAAAATTGAATGGAAAAAACTACTCGGAGGGTAATATTCGCTGTTTAATAAAAGTGATACGGTCAAATAATTAAACTTCTTGTTTGTATCCAGGTATAGGCTTTCTATACCTGGATATCCTATTGAAGTATATCGTTTACTACAAATTTACTGCTTTTATACTATAACCATCTTTGATTGATAACAATTGTGTAAATTGTTCCTTGGTATGTATAATTTATACATAAAGGATATATGGCGTTTGGCATATAAGTATCCCATGTCTGAACATCCTTGTTTCCAATTCTCAAGTTATACGATATTTTCATTACATTCCAGCCATGTTCTTGGGAATCTAATGAAAAGTATTCAGATGTTAGGCTTCCCACTTTTATTGTTCCAATACTACTACCAACTTCATTATATTCATTCCCTTCCTGATCCATTGAATATCCTTCTTCAAGAATATGTATTTGTACTTCAAAAGGGAGTGCCCTGCTTGACTTATAATAATATTGATTGTAATATCCTGTTCTACTTGAAAAATCTAAGTAGGCAGCTGCTATCGTAAATTTCCCTATGATAGTTCTGTTAGGTT